>Ga0209719_1000762_pt1 | contig 44596 bp, 41 predicted proteins | sample AD_JPNAS2_MetaG_FD_184421 | JGI IMG/M metagenome (GOLD analysis project Ga0209719, IMG submission 184421) | Active sludge microbial communities of municipal wastewater-treating anaerobic digesters from Japan - AD_JPNAS2_MetaG (SPAdes) (version 2) | ecosystem: Engineered > Bioreactor > Anaerobic...
CGTAACACTCCGACGTCGAGGCCAGGAGGAATCGGGCCCCCTTGGCCTTTGCCAGGCCGAGGGCCTTGTGCGTGCCCAGGGAACCCACTTTCAGGGTCTGGATGGGCATCTTCAGATAATCGATCGGACTGGCGGGCGAGGCGAAGTGCAGGATGTTGTGGAGCGGCCCGTCGACGTGCAGGTAATTCGTCACATCGTAGCGGATAAAGCGGAACCGCTCGTGCCCCATCAGGTGGGAGATGTTTTCCATGTCGCCGGTCAGAAGGTTGTCGTAGCAGATGACCTCGTGACCCTTTTCAATCAGGAAATCGCACAGATGGCTTCCGAGAAAGCCCGCCCCGCCGGTGATCAGTGTCCGTTCCATAGAGCTGTGGAGCAACCTTCCGATGGACGTGATGCTTGAGGGAGAGGAATACTAGTACCAGATGCCTGTTTTGTCAATGTTTTTCTGCCCCAGCGGCCCCTGCCGGACGGCCGCCCGAAGGCCCGGGGGGGATTCGCGCCGGCCGCCGCTGGCCCAAATCATCCTTGACACAGGGGCAAATAAAATATAGTGAAATTCACTTTGTTCCTGCATGCGGGCCTCAAAGGCCGATTGCAAATCAGCCATTCCTGGGACGGACGATGGAAGACAGCGACCTCTTGAAGGTGAGGAAGGACAAGATCGAGGCCCTCACCGCTTCGGGCGTGGAAGCCTATCCCAACGACGCAAAGGTGACCCATCTCTCCGCAGAGCTCCACGCGGCCTTCGGGCAGATGGACAACGAGGCGCTCGAGAAGGTGACGGAACGTTTCGCCATTGCCGGCCGGGTGATGGCAATCCGCAATTTCGGCAAGGGGGCCTTTATCGCCATCCAGGACCGCAAAGGGCGGATCCAGGCCTTTATCCGCAAGGACAGGCTCGGCGACGAGCTCTTTGCCCTGTTCAAGACGATCGACGTGGGCGATATCGTCCACCTCGCGGGCCGGGTCATCAAGACGCGAACGGGGGAACTCACGGTCGAGGCCGAGGGGCTGAGGCTCCTCACCAAGTGCCTGCGGCCCCTGCCGGAAAAGTGGCACGGGCTGACGGACGTGGAGATCCGCTACCGACAGCGCTACCTCGACCTGGTCGTCAACCCGAAGGTCAAGGATGTCTTCGAGGCGCGCAGCCGGATCATCCGGTTCATCCGGACGTTCCTGCACGACCGGGACTTCCTCGAGGTGGAGACGCCAATGATGCAGCCCATGGCCGGGGGGGCCATGGCCAAGCCCTTCAAGACGCACCACAACGCCCTGGGGCAGGACCTCTACCTGCGGATCGCGCCGGAGCTCTACCTCAAGCGGCTCGTCGTGGGCGGGATGGAGCGGGTCTTCGAGCTCAACCGCAATTTCCGCAACGAGGGGGTCTCGACGCTGCACAACCCCGAGTTCACCATGATCGAATTCTACATGGCCTACGCCACGTACGAGGACCTCATGACGCTCACCGAGGAGATGATCACCTCGCTCGTCCGGGACCTCTTCGGGACCCTGAAGATCGCCTACCAGGGGACGGAGTTGGACTTCACGCCCCCCTGGCGCCGGGTATCCGTCCGGGAGGCCCTCGTCCGATACGCGGGGCTCGACCCCGCCGCCTTGGACGACCGGGGCGGGGCGCTCCGGGAGGCCGCGAAGCGCGGGCTCCTTTTCGAGGACAGGGAGCCTCTGGGCAAGATCCTGATGGCGATCTTCGACGAGACCGTGGAGGAAAAGCTCATTCAGCCCACGTTCGTGACCGGCTACCCCCTCGAGGTCTCCCCGCTGTCGCGGAAGAACACGCAAAACCCCGAGATCGTGGACCGCTTCGAGCTTTACATCCACGGCCGGGAGATCGCCAACGCCTTCTCCGAGCTCAACGACCCGGCGGACCAGAAGAACCGCTTCCTCATGCAGCTCGAACAGCGCGAAGCCGGAGACGAGGAGGCCCACGGGATGGACGAGGACTACATCCGGGCCCTCGAGTACGGGATGCCCCCCACCGCGGGCGAGGGGATCGGGATCGACCGGTTGGTCATGCTGCTCACCGACTCTCCGTCGATCCGCGACGTGATCCTCTTCCCCCACCTGCGCCGCCGGGAGGCGGGGGAGCAGAAGGCAGAAGGTGAGAACGTGGGAGGGTAAGACGGTCGGAAGGCCCGGAAGATTTCCGACCTTCTCACCTTCTCAACCTCTTACCCTCTTCTTTTTTGAAGAGGGTCATAAATCTTGCAAGCAATAGTAAGGAAGGGTTACACTCCGGCCCATCATGCCCTACGAATTTTTTGTCAGCCTTCGGTATCTCCGGGCCAAACGGAAACAGGTCTTCGTTTCCATCATCACCTTCATCTCCATGGCAGGCATCCTCCTGGGGGTTGCGGCCCTCATCATCGTGCTGGCCGTCATGAACGGCTTCGAGAAGGAACTGCGCGACAAGATCCTCGGGATCAACGCCCACATCATTCTCATGGAGTACACGGGCCCCATGAAGGACCACGGACGCATCCAGCGGGAGATCGCCTCCGTGCCGGGGGTCGTCGCCTCCACGCCGTTCATCTACAGCCAGGCGATGCTGAAAAACGGCGACAGCGTGAGCGGTATCGTGATGCGGGGCCTCTCGCCGGCGGACGCCCGTGACGTGATCAACCTGGGCCGGATGCTGGAGGGCCGCCTGGAGAACCTCTCGGCGCAGGGGCGCGAGGCGCTGAAGATCCCCGGGGTCCTGGCAGGCGTCCCGGGCATTGTCCTCGGGAAGGAGCTGGCCCGGCACGTCGGGGCATCCCTGTTCGACGCGGTCCACATTGTCTCGCCCCAGGGGATCGCCACCCCTCTGGGGATGGTCCCCCGGATGAAGAAGTTCGTCGTCGTGGGCATCTTCGAGTCCGGCTTCTACGAGTACGACTCGACGCTGGCCTACACGTCGCTTGCGGACAGCCAGGAGTTTCTCGGCCTGGACGACCGGGTCACGGGCCTTGAAATAAAAGTGGAGAACATCTATAAGGCTAGGGAAATCGCCGGCGCGATCGAGATGAAACTGGGTTACCCCGCCTGGGCGAGGGACTGGATGAAGATGAACCGCAACCTCTTCGCGGCCCTGCGCCTGGAGAAGCGTGTCATGTTCATCATCGTGGGCCTCATCGTGCTCGTGGCGGGCTTCAACATCATCTGCACGCTTATCATGGTGGTCATGGAAAAGACCAAGGACATCGCGATCCTGAAGTCCATGGGCGCCACGTCTAAGAGCATCATGAAGATCTTCATGCTCCAGGGGGTGATCATCGGGGGCATCGGCACGTTCCTGGGAACCGTCCTGGGGCTCGCGGTCTCCTGGAACATCGGGCCCATCACGCGGTCCGTCGAGAATCTCTTCGGGTTCAAGATCCTGCCCGGGGACGTCTACTACCTGAGCGAGCTGCCGGCGCTCGTCAACTACGAGGACGTGGCCGTCATCGTCGCGGGCAGTCTTCTCGTCAGCCTGCTGGCGACGATCTACCCGGCCCGGAACGCGTCCAGGCTTGATCCCGCGGAGGCAATCCGGTATGAGTAAGGCGGCGGCCGGCCGGATCGAGATCCGGGACCTCGGCAAGACCTACATGATGGACGGCGCCCGGATCGAGGCCCTCAAGGGGGTCAACCTCGACGTCGTCCGTGGCGACTCGCTTGCCATCCTCGGCGTCTCGGGGGCGGGCAAGAGCACGCTGCTGCACATCCTGGGTACGCTGGACCACCCGACGGAGGGAACCTTTCAATACGACGGGGTGAGCATCTTCGACTGGAGCGAGAAGAAGCTGGCGGAGTTCCGAAACCGCAAAGTGGGGTTCGTCTTCCAGTTCCATCACCTGCTGCCGGAGTTCACGAGCCTCGAGAACACGATGATGCCCGCGCTCATCGCCGGGCTCTCCCGCAGCGAGGCGCGCAGGAAGGCCGAGGCCATCCTCGACGAGGTAGGGCTGACGGAGCGGAGGACCCACAAACCCGGGGAACTCTCGGGGGGCGAGCAGCAGCGGGTCGCCGTCGCAAGGGCCCTCGTGATGGAGCCCGAGATGCTCCTGGCCGACGAGCCCACGGGCAACCTGGACACGGAAACGGGAACGCGGATCCACGAGATGCTCGCGCATCTGAACCGGACCCGGGGAATCACGCTCGTCGTGGTTACCCACAACCAGTCGCTGGCAGAACGCATGTCGCGATGCATCGGCCTGCGCGACGGACGGATCGTGAAGGGCAAGTGATATGACCGCAACCGGAAAATCCCGAGCACTGGTGTTCCTCGTTCTCCTCGCTTGCCTGCTCGCCGCGCCCGCGGCGGCCCTCGCACAGAGGATCGCCGTCCTGCCCTTCGACATCTACAGCGAGCGGGACGCGACCCTGTTGCGCAATGCCATCTACAACAGCATGACCCTCGAGCTCGGGAAGGTTCGGACGGTCCAGATCGTCCCGAGAGAAGAATTCGCCGCGCTCATCGGCGGGAAGAAAGCCGACGAGGGGCTGGCGGTCTCCGTGGGAAGACAGGTAAAGGCCGACTACGTGATCCTCGGCAGCCTCACCCAGCTCGGCACGCGGGTGAGCCTCGACGCTAAGGCCATCAACGTGGAAACGAGCGCCGCGATCACGGGCCTGTTCGCCCAGGGGACGGGCATCGAGAACACGGGGACCTTTGCGGCCCAGCTCGCGCGGGAGATCCTTGCCCGGGTCTCGGGCAGGCAGGTCGTCGCCCGGGTGGAGCTGTCGGGCAACCGCCGGATCGAGAACACCGTCATCTTCAACACGCTCAAGAGCGCAAAGGGAAAACTCTTTTCGGAGGAGGACCTCTCGGCCGACATCCGGGCCATCTACCGCACGGGCTATTTCAGCGACGTGAAGGCCGACGTGAAGGATTCGCCGGAGGGCAAGGTGATCACCTTCCTGCTGGACGAGAGGCCCTTCGTCAACGACATCCGCATCAAGGGTAATGACGCCCTCAAGTCCGACGACATCCGGGGGGTCCTGTCGTTCAAGGTCAAGCAGGTCTACAATCCCGACAGGATCAAGGCCGACACGGACAAGATCAAGGGGCTCTACGACGACAAGGGGTACTTCAACGCCGAGATCGACTTCTCGACCGAGAAGGTCAGGGAACGCGACGTCAACGTCATCATCGACATCAGGGAAAACGACCTCCTCTACGTGAAGACCATCGAGTTCGTGGGAAACCAGGCCTTCACGGACAAGGAGCTGAAGAAGCTCATGGAAACCTCGGAGTGGGGCCTGTTCTCCTGGATCACGGACTCGGGGCTCCTCAAGAAGGAGAAGCTCCGCGATGGCGTCAACCGGGTAAAGGTCTTCTACATGAACAACGGCTACATCCAGGCCCAGGTCGGCGAGCCGGAGATCACGCACGACAAGAAATGGATCTACGTGAAGATCGCGGTATCCGAGGGCAGGCAGTTCAAGGTCGACAAGGTCGAGATCACGGGCGACACGATCTCCGTGCCGAGGCAGGAACTGCTCGACAAGCTCACCATACACCGGAAGGACTACTACGACCGGGAAGCCATCGCCAAAGACCTCGATTACCTCACGCGGATGGCCCAGAATGACGGGTATGCCTACGCCGAGATCACGCCGAGGACCCAGACACTGGAAGACGAGCAGAAAGTCGACGTCACCTACAACATCAAGAAGGGCGGCCTCGTCTACTTCAACCGGATCAACATCACGGGCAACACGAAAACGCGAGACAAGGTCATTCGAAGGGAGCTGGCCTTCACGGAGGGGGAGCTCTACAGCAGCGACAAGCTCAAGAGCAGTTATGCGCGGCTCAACCGGCTGCGCTACTTCGAGGAGGTCAACTTCCAGACGGCGAAAGGGCCCGAGGAAAGCCTGACGGACATCACGATCGGCGTCAAGGAGCGCCCCACGGGGATGTTCTCGGTGGGGGCCGGCTACAGCGGCCAGAGCGGCGCGATGCTCATGGCCCAGATCGCCCAGCAGAACCTCTTCGGCCGGGGCCAGAGTTTGAGCCTGCAGACTTCCCTGGGGACGGAGCAAAGCACGATCATCCTCTCCTTTACCGAACCGTACGTCTTCGACACGCCCCTCTGGATGAAGACGGAAATCTGGAAGGCCACACAGGAATTCGATACCTACGATTTGGACTCGAAGGGGCTGGGCCTCACATTCGGCTACCCCCTCTGGGAGAGGGTCTTCGGCTCTGTCGGATACAGGATCTCGGTTAACAACGTTAAGGACGTTCTGGGCACGGCCTCTCAGACCATCAAGGACCAGGAGGGAGAGAGGACGCAGAGCGGAATCCTGACGGCCCTGTCCCGCGACTCCACCGACGATTCGATCTTCCCGACCACGGGCTCCCGCAACCGCCTGGGCGCCGACTTCTACGGGGGCATCCTCGGGGGTGACGTCTCGTTCGGGAAATACAACGGCTCCTCCTCGTGGTTCTTCCGGGTGCCCCCCTTCGGGGAGGACCTCGTGTTTTCGCCCCGGGCACGCATCGGTTACATCCAGGCCCTCGAAGGCAAGGAGGTACCGGTCTGGGAACGCTACATCCTGGGAGGGATCAACTCCATCCGGGGACTCAAGGACGTGGGGCCCCGCGACCCCGTGACGAGAGACATCATCGGCGGCACGACCATGCTGCTCTTCAACTTCGAGTTCATCTTCCCCATCATCAAGAACGCGGGCATGAAGGGGGTTGTCTTCTTCGACACGGGCAACGCCTGGGACTACGATTATGACCTTGGGGACATGCGGAAAACCTGCGGGGCCGGCATCCGATGGTACTCCCCCATCGGGCCGCTTCGCCTCGAGTGGGGCTACGTCCTGGACCGCAAGGAGGGGGAGCCGGCCTACCGCTGGGACTTCACCATCGGGTGGTTTATGTAAAGGACGGGCTAAAGGCGAAAGGCTAAAGGCTAAAGGGAATTTGGAGAAAAAATCTGCTTCCTCAAGCCCCTTTGCCCTAAGCCCTTTGCCCCTCGCCATTTAAATCGGCGAAAGGCATAAGGGAAGAGGGAAACGATCCACTTCCTCAAGCCCCTAAGCCCTTTGCCAATATTTTCAAGGAGAACAAATCATATGAAAAAACATCTGACCCTCGCCGTCCTTCTGGCCGTCGCCCTCGTTTTCGCGCTGTCGGCCTCGGAGGCGGCCGCCCAGAAGATCGGCTTCATCAACATGCGCGTCATCCTCCACGACTCCGAGGCCGGCAAGAAGGCGCAGGCCGAGATGAAAAAGGTCGTCGAGAAGAAGAAGGCCGACATCGCCAAGAAGGAAGAGGAGCTCAGGAAGCTCAAGGACGATCTCGAGAAGCAGAAGTCGGTGCTCACGGCGGAGGCCTACCGGGACAAGGAGGCAAGCTACCAGGTCAAGTTCCGCGACTACCAGCGGATGGTGCAGGACGCCAACGAGGAGCTGGCAAAGAAGGAACAGGCCATCACGGCCAGGATGATCCCCGAGGTCCTCAAGATCGTTGAAGAACTGGGTAAGAAAGGCAACTACGACGCTATCCTCGACCTCAACAACCCCGTCATCGTCTACCATGACAAGGAGGACAACCTCACAAAGAAGATCATCGAGGAGTACAACAAGAGCACCGGGAAATCCTCTTCCGCCCCCGCCAAGGGCAAGAAGTAACAGGTCGAGCCGGGACAGAGAACATCCATGGGGAAGACGCTCTCCGAAATCGCCGCGTTTCTGCAGGGCTCCGTCGTGGGCGACGGCGCCGTCGAGATCCGCGACATCAGGGGACTCGACGAGGCAGGCGAAGGGGATCTAACGTTCCTCGCCAACCCGAAGTACCGCAAGAAGATCGCCGCGACGGCCGCCTCGGCGATCCTGGTGTCGGCCCCCGTCGAGGGGGCGGGGAAGAACTTCGTCGTCGTGAAGGACCCCTACGCGGCCCTTGCCCGTCTGCTTGCGCTCTTCTACCCCGAAGAACGGGACTTCCAGGGGGTGAGCCCCGATGCCTTCATCGACCCCGGGGCCGCCGTGGCAGAGGGGGCAACGATTTACGCCGGGGCGTTCGTGGGCAGGGGCGCCCGGGTCGGACGGGGCTCCGTGCTCTATCCCGGGGTCTATCTCGGGCAGGGCGCCGCCGTGGGCGAGGACTGCGTCCTGTACCCGAACGTGACGGTCTATCGCCGCTGCCTCATCGGAAACCGCGTAATCCTCCATGCGGGCGTCGTCGTGGGAAGCGACGGGTTCGGCTTCGCCAATCCCGGCATCGAGAACCGCAAGGTCCCCCAGGTGGGGATCGTCCAGATCGACGACGACGTCGAGGTCCAGGCCAACACCACGATCGACCGGGGCACCCTGGGCAGGACCTGGATCCAGCGCGGGGCCAAGATCGATAACCTCGTCCAGATCGCCCACAACGTCGTCATCGGCGAGAATTCGATCGTCGTGGCCCAGGTGGGCATCTCGGGCAGCACCCGCCTCGGCAGGCGCGTCATCATCGGCGGCCAGGCAGGGCTCGTCGGCCACATCCACGTCGGCGACAACGTCATGATCGCGGCCCGGGCCGGCATAAACAAGGACATCCCCGCATCGCGCATCATGTCCGGCGCCCCGGCCGTCCCGCACCAGGACTGGCTGCGCCTCAACGCCCACATCATGCGCCTGCCCGAGATGCACAAGACCGTCCAGGAGCTCCGCCGAAAGGTGGATGAACTGGAGAAGAAACTCAACCCATGACCCCCCGGGCGCAAGAGGCAGCCGGACGGAATCGACGTCCTGTTCCGGCCCCGCGCCTTTCGCTGTGAGCCTTACGCCGTAAAGGAACGAAGATGAACATACACCCTTCCGCAGTCATATCGCCCGACGCGAAAATCGCCGAGAGCGTGGAAATCGGCCCGTTCAGCGTGATCGGGCCCGGCGTCACGATCGGGAAAGGGACCGTCATCGGCCCCCATGTCGTGATCCAGAGCCACACGGATATCGGCGAGAACAACCGCATCCTCCAGTTCGCCTCCGTCGGGGCCCCGCCCCAGGATCTCAAATACAAGGGCGAGGAGACGCGCGTCGTCATCGGCAACAACAACACGATCCGCGAATTCGTGACGATCAACCGATCCACCACGGCCGACATCGGCGTGACGAAGATCGGCAGCAACAACCTGATCATGGCCTATTGCCACGTGGCCCACAACTGCCTGCTCGAGGACAACATCGTCATGGCCAACGCGGCCAACCTGGCCGGGCACATCCACGTGGAGCGCTTCGCCATCATCGGCGGGCTGACCGGCATCCACCAGTTCTCCCGGATCGGGCAGCACTGCATCATAGGGGGGGCGTCGGCGGTGACCAAGGACGTCCCGCCCTACTCGACGGCGGCAGGCCACTACGCCTCGCTCTACGGCCTCAACCTCATCGGCCTGAAACGCAGGGGCTTTGCCGAGGAAACCATCGCCGCCCTGAAGAAAGCCTACAAGATCTTCTTCCGATCGTCGCTCACGGTAGCCAAGGCCGTCGAACGGGCCCGCGCCGAGGTGCCCGACCTGCCCGAAGTGCGGACCTTCATCGAGTTCATCGAGACGTCGAAGAGGGGAGTCACACGCTGAAGTAGGACAACTCGTGACAGGCCCCGCTGAGTGCCCCGAATTTCGTTCGTGCCTGAATAATGCGAAGTTAGGAAGGTAGGAAGCGAGGAAGAGCGGAGTGGATTGATTCTTTTTTCCTAACTTCCGATCTTCTTAACTTCCGCTCTTCGTTTCCAATAGCCTGCAACGTCTCAGGGAGTCTCGGACAATCGATACGCTATGAGTAAACAGATACGCATCGGCGTGGTGGGGATCGGGCACCTCGGGAACTACCACCTCCAGAAATACCAGAAGCTCGAAAACGTGAAAATCGTCGGGGTCGCCGACGTGGACCGGTCAAAGGCCGACAAGGCCGCGGCGGCGTTCGGGTGCACGGTTTTTTCCGATCACCGCGAGCTCGTGGAGCACGTGGATGCCGTGAGCGTCACCGTCCCCACCCGGTGTCACCATGCCGTGGCGCGGGACTTTCTCGCAGCCGGCAAAGACGTGCTGATGGAGAAGCCGTTCACGGCCACCCTGGAGGAGGCCGACGACCTCCTTGCGCTGGCCGCGGAGAAGGATCTCGTCCTGCAGGTAGGCTTCATCGAGCGATTCAACCCGGCCATCGTCGCTCTCGACAAGGTGATCCGGCAGCCTCTCTTCATCGAGTCGCACCGCCTGCATCCCTTCGTCGAACGGGGCACCGACGTAGATGTCGTCCTGGACCTCATGATCCACGACCTCGATCTCATCCTCCACTACGTACGCTCCCCGATCCGCAGCGTGGAAGCCGTTGGGGTCTCGGTACTCTCGGAGAAGGTCGATATCGCGAACGTGCGGCTCACGTTCGAAAACGGCTGCGTGGCCAACATCACAGCGAGCCGGGTCACCCTCAAGCACATGCAGAAGCTGCGCTTCTTCGGCCTCGAGGGATACCACTCCATCGATTTCAGCAAACGCGAAGTCGTCTCACTTGCGCGCAGGGAGAAAAGGGGCGGCAAAATGGAGATCGGGCTCAACGACGTCCGCGTCCGCCAGCACGACCCCCTCGAGGAGGAGATCCGGGCATTCGTCGATTGCGTCGTCCGCCGGACGGAGCCCCGGGTCTCGGGACTCGAGGCCCGAAAGTCCCTGGAGCTTGCCCTTCTCATCAACGAGAAGATGAAAACGGGAAGGGATCTGAGGCTGTGATTCCCGCAATTCCTGAGACATGTGCCCCTTCCCGCCGACGCCGCCGGCAATGGTGCCACTCGACATGAACAACCCGCGAACCGTCGTGATTGTGGCGGGCGAGGCCTCGGGAGACCTGCACGGGGCACACCTCGTCCGCGAGATGAAGGCCCTCGATCCTTCGCTTTCCTTCTGCGGCGTGGGCGGTGCCAACCTCGAGGCCGAGGGGGTCCGCCTCATTGCCCGCTCTTCCGAGATGGCCGTCGTGGGCCTGACGGAAGTTTTCTCGAAACTCCGTTTCATTGCCGGGGTCTTCTTCCGTCTCCGCGGAATGCTCCGGAAGGAAAAACCGGACCTCGTCATTCTCATCGACTACCCCGACTTCAACCTCCGGCTGGCCTCGGAAGCGAAGCGTGCGGGCGTCCCCGTCTTCTACTACATCAGCCCCCAGGTGTGGGCATGGAGGAAGAACCGCATCCACCGGATCCGGCAGGTCGTGGACCGGATGGCGGTGATTTTGCCCTTCGAGAAGGACGTCTACGCGGAGATGGGGGTCGACGTCGACTTCGTGGGACACCCCCTGCTGGACGCCGTGAATCGCTCGCGCAGCCGCGAGGAGGCCCTAGCGGCCTTCGGCCTCCGGGACGCATGGCCCCTCGTGGCGCTGTTGCCCGGAAGCCGCGCGAAGGAGGTGACCTCCCTCCTGCCCGAGATGGCCGGGGCGGCCGAGATCCTCATCCGCGATTTCCCGGACGCACAGTTCGTGCTCCCCCTGGCCGAGACCGTCGATCCCGCGCTCGTGCAAGGCATTCTCAGCGGGCATCCCGTCCCCGTGACCGTCCTGACGGGCCAGATGTACGACGCTGTAGGCATCTCCGATGCGGCCATGGTGGCCTCCGGAACGGCCACCCTGGAGACGGCGCTGCTGGGGACACCGATGGTCATCGCCTACCGGATCTCGCCGCTCACCGCCGCCGTCGGCAGAAGGGTCATCCGGGTCCAGCACATCGGCCTTGTGAACCTGATCGCCGGCAGGACCCTGGCGCCCGAGCTGGTCCAGGAGAACGCAACCGCACAGAGGCTTGCCGCCGAGGTGAAGGCGCTCCTCATGGACCGGGAGCGCCGGGACGCGATCCGCTGCGAGCTGGCCGCAATCCGGAGCAAACTCGGCCAGCCCGGCGCATCACTCCGGGCAGCGTGTCTGGCGTACGGCCTCCTGAAAAACTGATGGTGTTTCCATCAGGTGCATGGTAGACATGCGGCATAATCAGCAAAAAACAAGGCGACAGACCCTTTCCGGCTCATCCGGAGGGAAGTGATGTAATGATCGATCTCTACAAAAGACTCTTGAGTTTTTCCAAGTCCCACGCAGCGCGGTTCATCCTGGCGATGTTCTGCATGTTGGTCGTGGGGCTCTCGACGGCGGCCGCCGCATACCTAGTCAAACCCGCCCTCGACGAAATCTTTCTAAACAAGAATCAGGATACCCTCCTCTGGATCCCGATCGCGATCCTGGTCATATACCTCCTGAAAGGCCTGGGCAGTTACGGGCAGACGGTGCTGATGAGCTACATCGGCCACCGGATTGTAGCGGATCTGCGTTACAACCTCTACCGGCACATTCTGCTCCAGCCCCTTGCGTTCTTCACCCGAAACCCCACGGGTACTCTAATGTCCCGGATCACGTACGACGTGAATCTTGTTCGGGACACCGTCTCCGAGGCGGTAACCAGCATTCTCAAGGACACCTTCACTCTCCTCGCCCTCATTTTTGTCATCTTCTACCGGGATTGGAAACTGGCCATCATCGCCGTGATCGTCTTTCCCATCGCCATCTACCCCATCACCTTGTTCGGCCGCAAGATGCGGAAAATAGCCCGCGCCAGCCAGGTTACCATGGGCACCCTAACGTCGTTGCTTCAGGAGACGATCTCCGGTAACCGGATCGTCAAGGCCTTCGGCATGGAGGAATACGAAAGCAAACGGTTCTCGAAGGAGAACGAGCGGCTCTTCCGGCTGGTCATGCGATCGGTCTCTGTGCGGGCCATCACGAGCCCTTTGATGGAGTTCCTGGGCGGTGTGGGGATCGCCGCCATCGTGTTCTACGGGGGCTATCAGGTAATTCAGGGGGCCTCCACGCCGGGCACATTTTTCTCGTTTCTCGCGGCCCTGCTGATGCTCTATGAGCCCGCCAAGCGGCTGACCAATGTCAATATCACGATTCAGCAGGGGCTGTCGGCGGCTGAGCGAATTTTCAACGTGATGGACAAGATGCCGGAGATCCGGGACAAGGAAGGCGCCGCGATCCTGCCCCGGATCGCAGAAGAAATCCATTTCAACCGTGTCTCGTTCAGCTATGACAAGACGCCGGTCCTGAAGGACATCGATCTGATCATCAAGGCAGGGGAGACCGTCGCCTTTGCGGGAATGAGCGGCGGCGGCAAGACGACACTCGTAAACTTGATCCCGAGGTTCTACGACGTCACGGAGGGGCGCATTCTCATCGACGGCACGGACATCCGCGACGTGACCGTCAATTCCCTGAGGAGCCAGATCGCTATCGTTACGCAGCAAACGATTTTGTTCAATGACACGGTCAGAAACAACATCGCCTACGGCGATATCCGCAAGAGCGACGAGGAAATCGTCAAGGCCGCCAAAGCCGCGAACGCCCACGATTTCATCTTGAAACTCCCCGAAGGGTATGACACGGTCATCGGTGAGCAAGGTGTTAAACTTTCCGGAGGGGAGAGGCAGAGAATCTCGATCGCTCGTGCACTGCTTAAGGACGCCCCCATCCTCATCCTCGACGAGGCGACATCCTCTCTCGACTCCGAGGCAGAAGCGGAGGTCCAGGATGCAGTGGACCGTCTGATCAAAGGCCGCACCACGCTTATGATCGCCCACCGGCTGTCGACCATCCGCAACGCGGACCGGATCATCGTCATCGTTGACGGAAGGATCGTGGAGGAGGGCTCCCATGAATCGCTCCTCACGAGAGAAGGCGAATATTGGAAGCTCTATCAAATGCAATTCCGGGAGGCCGGCGCATCGGGCGTCGATACCGGTCAGCAGGGTCATTCCGGAAAGCCGGCCTGACGGATGGCGGACTTGTCACGATATCTGCAACGTCTTTGGTACGAGAACGCACGACTGGTAATCCGCGTGTTGAGATTTCTTCTTCTCCTCCTTTCTATGCCGTACGCGGCCGGCATCCGCCTCATCAATTTCCTCTACGATCGTGGCCTGCTCGAGACGAAGAGCGTCTCGTGCCCCGTGCTGAGCGTAGGCAATCTGGTCGTCGGCGGAACCGGCAAGACCCCTGTCGTCATCCTGATTGCCCGCATTCTCCGGGACGCCGGGTACAAACCGGCTGTCCTAAGCCGCGGGTACAAAGGCAAGAGCCAAAAGGCCGTCAACGTCGTCTCAGACGGTCGAACCCTTCTCATGGGCATCGAGGACGCGGGTGATGAACCTGTTCTGACGTCACGGTCCCTGCCGGGCATCCCCGTCCTGACGGGGCCCGAGCGGTACAGGACAGCGCAGCATGCCATCGAGCATTTCGGCTGCGACGTCCTTGTCCTCGACGATGGATTTCAGCACAGAGCCCTCTTGCGAAATCTGGACATCGTACTGATGGATGATGAGCGTCCTTTCGGGAACGGCTTCCTGCTCCCCCGAGGGCCGCTCAGGGAACCCCTCGGAGCCCTGAAACGAGCCCACCTTTTCATCTTGACGCGGCCCGACAGGAACACTATAGTGAATCCCCGAACGCTTCTCGGAACGTCGTTTCCGGAGATCCCGGTATTCTGGGCTCACCGCAGACCGAAGGCGGTACTGCGCGGCAAAAACATCGATGTTCATCCGCCGGAATTCCTCGCGGGAAAGAAAATCCTGGCGTTCGCGGGCATCGCGAATCCGGCGTCCTTTGAAAAAACGATGCGGGTTCTAGGTGCCGAGCCGCTCGACGTTGCCGTGTTCCCCGATCACCACGTATACACAGACAGCGATATCAAGAAACTGGAATCGAGGGCGGACGGCGTATCGGCCGACATGATCCTCACGACGGAGAAAGATGCCGTGAAGCTGGAGCAGTTCAGCCGCTTTTACGAAAAAGTGCACGTCCTGTCGGTCGAAATGGAAATCACAGCACCCGAAGGTGTATTCGCGGAATGGCTATTAAACCAGTTGAAGTCATAGAACCGACCCTGACCACCAGGATCATCCTGATCTTTTTCAAAGCCATCCCGCTCCCGCTTCGCAAGGCACTCTTTTGCGGCGTGTTCCGGCTGGTCTACCACATCCTGACCAAGCAAAGAGTGATCACCCTCCACAACCTGAAATGTGCCTTCCCTGAAAAAGAGATGCCCGAATTGATCCGGATCGCCAAGGGGGCGTACCGCCATCTCGCCGTGGTCATGTCAGAGTTCTTCGAGATCCCGTGGCTCACGAGGGAAACCTACCGGAAATGGGTTGAATTCGAGGGCCTGGAACATTTTGAGACCGCCTTTTCCCGGCAGAAGGGTGTTCTTTCCATCGTGGCCCATCTCGGCAACTGGGAAATGATGACCATGGCATTTCCCCTGGCGGCGCAACCGATTCAGATCGTCTACCGGCCCCTGGACAATCCTCTGCTGGACAACCTGTTCGGGTATGTCCGCACCTGCCACGGCAACAGGCTGATCGCAAAAGGAGGCTCTGGACAGACGATCGCGGGTCTGCTGAGCGAAAGCAAGGTCATCGGCATCCTGATCGACCAGAACGTGTCGGCGCGCGAAGGGGTCTTCGTGGAGTTCTTCGGACGCCCGGCCTGCACGGGCGTTGGGCTCGCGGTTCTCGCCCTTAGAACCGGTGCCCCCGTCATCCCGGCCTTCATGGTTCGTATGCCAAGCGGAAAATACCGGTTCATCCTCGAGCCGGCGGTGAATATTTCTGTCACGGACAATTGGGACGCAGACCTGAAAGAAAACACCCAGCGGTTCACGCGGATCATCGAACGCTATGTGCGTCTCTATCCCGATCAGTGGTTCTGGCTGCACCAGCGGTGGAAAACCAAGCCGTGCCAGATGAAACGAAAGAACTCTCCGACATGAACGCGTTTCCGACAGAGGGAATCGAGAGCATCCTGATCCGGGGCACCAACTGGATCGGCGACGTCGTCATGACGTTTCCGGCACTCACCTCCGTGCGGGAGACGATGCCAAAGGCACGGATCACGGTCCTTGCAAAGCCCTGGGTGGCCGATCTCGTGAGGATGCATCCCGCCGTTGACGAGGTCCTGATCTACGAGCGGCCCGGCCGACACGACGGCCACAGGGGTCTTTTGGCTCTCGTTGGCAAACTCCGCCGGAAGCAATTTGACGCAGCGATTCTCCTGCAGAACGCCTTCGAGGCCGCCGTCATCGCCCGGCTCGCCGGGATCCCCGTCCGAGCGGGTTACAGCACCGATGGCCGCGGCCTGCTGCTCACCCATCCTGTGAATCGTCAGCCAGCCATCGAGACGGTCCACCAATCGCGCTACTATCTCGCGATGCTAGAGGCACTGGGATTCAAGCCCCCCCGTGCGGCCCTTTCCCTGACACCGTCGGAAGCGCAGAGGATAGCAGCGGAGCAACACCTCGAGCGGTTTGGCATCGCTGGGCGGCGCCCGCTCGTCGGCATGGCCCCCGGTGCTGCCTACGGGCCGGCCAAGCGGTGGTTCCCGGAACGATTCGCAGCCGTGGCCGATCGGCTCGCCGAGCGATACGCCTGCCCTGTTCTGCTCTTCGGGAGCGCAGGGGACCGGCCCAGCACGGAGGCGGTACAGTCCGCGGCGAGAACCGCCCTCGTCGACGTCGCCGGCAGGACAACCCTGGGCGATGCGATCGCGCTGATCGCCCGCTGCGATCTCTTCGTCACGAACGACTCGGGGCTCATGCACGTCGCGGGGGCCCTGGGGGTCCCGACGGTCGCCATTTTCGGGTCCACCAACCCGAAAACGACCTATCCCTTGGGAGAGCGGACGGTGCTCATCCGCAGACCCGTGGACTGCAGCCCCTGTCTCAAGCAGGAGTGCCCAACCGATTTCAGGTGCATGGACCTCGTGAGCGTCGACGAGGTCCTCAAACATTCGATCCGTCTCCTCGAGGAAGCGGAGCGTCGCCGAGGAAGCTCATGAACGGAAAGCATGCCGCCGTCTTCCTGGATCGCGACGGCACCATCAGCGAAGAGGTCAACTACCTGAGCCGCATGGAGCAGCTCCGGCTCTACCCGCAGACCCTCGAGGCGATCCGGCTCATCACCGACGCGGGGATGAAGGCCGTCGTCGTCACGAACCAATCGGGGATTGCGCGGGGGTACTTCACGGAAGACTTCGTCCGCAGCGTCCACGACAGGATCAACGAGCTGCTTCGGGCCGGGGGGGCCCGCATCGACGGCTTCTACGTCTGCCCTCACCATCCTGTCTATGGCAACGGCATCTACAAGCAGGACTGTGACTGCCGCAAGCCGAACCCGGGCCTGCTGCTGCAGGCCGCGGCCGAACTGGACATCGACCTGGCCCGCTCGTACATGGTGGGCGACATGCTGAAGGACATCGAGGCAGGCAAGAATGCGGGCGCCAAGGGAGTTCTCGTCCGGACAGGTTACGGAGTCAACATCGTGAGGACGGACATGCCCGCGTACATTGCCGAGGACGTCCTCGACGCCGTGCAGTGGATCATGAGGGACCGCAAGGGATGAACATTCTGATCGTCAAGCTCAGTGCCATCGGGGACGTGATCCACACCCTGCCATCACTCGCGGCGCTGCGGCGCTGCTACCCGCAGGCCCACATCAGCTGGGTCGTCGAGGAGGCCGCCTCGGATCTTCTCGCGGATCACCCTATGCTAGACCGGATGCTCGTGTCCCGGCGCAAGCGTTGGCTGCGGGACCTCCGGGAAGGCCGCAACCGCGCGTCCGTCCTCCGGGAGATCCGGGAGTTTCTTCGCGCGCTGCGGGACCGGCCCTACGATCTCGTCATCGACTTTCACGGCCTTTTCAAGAGCGCCGCTCTCGTATGGCTGAGCAGGGGAAAGCGACGCCTCGGCTATGACAGCCTGCAGGAGGGTAGCGGGCTCGTTCTTAATGAGAGGATCCCCGAGGACATGGGCAAGCACGCGGTGGACCGCTACCTCGATTTTGTGCGCCACCTCGGTTGCGAGGCTGGAAAGCCCGAGTTCCCCCTTGGCCTCACCGAAGCCCATCTCCGAAAGGTACACGCCCTGCTTTCAGAAAAGGGGATTGACGACGTAATGGATTTCGTGGCAGTAAGCCCTGTCGCCTATTGGGAGACGAAGCTTTGGGACGAGGCGAAATTCGCAGCCGTCTGCAACCGCATCGTGCGCGAACTCGGCCTCCCCGTCGTCTTCACGGGCGAGAGACCCGAAGGGCCCATCGAGCGCATCCGGTCGCTCATGCGGGTCCCGTCGGCCTCGGTGGCGGGGCAGACCTCGCTGCGGGAGTTGGCCGCACTGTACCGGAGGGCATCGGCCCTCCTGACGACCGACTCGGGCCCCATGCACCTGGCAGCGGCCGTGGAAGCCCCTGTCGTGGCCCTCTTCGGCCCCACGTCCCCGGAGCGCACGGGGCCCTACGGGGAGGGTCACTCGGTTATCCGCAGGGGCATGAACTGCAGCCCCTGCTTCCGGAAGGCCTGTGAAACGAGGGAATGCATGAAGATGATCGGCATCGACGAGGTGTACGAGGCCGTAAGGGATAAGACCCTGAACCGCATCGGGATCCGGTGAAAGGCACTCCCCCGGGAAACCCCAGCTTCACCGAGACGATTTCGGAAGAAAGGCACCGATGTGAACGAAAACACCCTCAGGCGCATCGCCATCGTTCTGGCCGCCCTCACCGTCCTGGCGACTGCCGCCGTCGCCAGGGCCGCCGAAGACAAGCCGGCGCCCACGCTGCAAGAGGACCGCTTCTTCAACGAGGTGGGGTTCATCACCGGCTTCGGCTACAGCAAAATAAGGGAAGGGGATTATTTACCTGTTCCCCTCATGGTGCATATGGGAATGGACTTGAACCGCTGGTTCCCCTCCCTGAAGGATCACCGGGGTGTGCTCACTGTTTTCATCGAACCCCAGTTCAACCTAGCTTTTGGCACCGATTTCGACATCGAGGCAGGCGTGGGCATCGGGCTGAAGTACAGATACTCGTTGAATGACGTCACCTCGATATACGGTCTCGCGTCCGTGGGTCCTCACGTTATCACCGTGAATACGAAGGATCAGGCTGACGGCTTCGTCTTCGCCGATACAGTCGGCGTAGGCATCGCCCTCGCTGTAATGCCTGGCGCCTGCCTGGATCTTGGCGTCCGCCTGCGCCACCTCTCCAATGCAGACCTCAAGGAGCCAAACTTCGGCATCGACACGATCATCGGAACCGTCGGGTTCACGATTTCCCGCTGAAAGGAGAAAGACATGGCCATCAGCAAGGACCTGCTCGATATCCTTGCTTGCCCAAAGTGCAAGGGGGAGTTGCGCCTCACCGAAACGGAGGACGGGCTGATCTGCGATGCCTGCCGGCTTCTCTATGAAATCCATGACGACATCCCCATCATGCTCATCGACGAGGCAAAAAAACTAGACTGACCGAAACGGCTGCAACGGGACCGGCATTCACGGGCATCCGCGCAAATGCCAAGCGAGGAGTTTTGTGTTCACCGCCCACGTATCCCGCAGCCGCCGGTTCAAGCCGAGGGTCAGCATGACCCCGGCCACGGTGAGCACCCATTTCGCGACGAGCCGCAGCACAATAAGGATCGCCGCAAACAGCGAACGGGCCGGGCTCTCCCACACATGAAGTAGAGATACCGGGACCGATAGAAGTGCATTCGCGAGCGAACGTCGGTCCCGACGCTTCTGCGCTGGTGGTGGTAGATCCGGGTGCTGGGGACATGGTAGATCTTGCCGCCTGCCTTTCTCATTGTCACGGCCCAGTCCACCGCCGCGCAGTAATGATCATAGCATTCATCGAAGCCGCCCACGCCGCCGATGGCGCTTTTTCTAACCATCAGGCACGCCCCTATGCACGATTCCACCTCGATGGGGTGGTGACATCCCCGGTGTTTGCTGGGATACCGGTCGGGGAAGAAGGTTTCGAGAAGCGACATGCCGAGCAGGAGCGACAGGATGGCGGGAAACCGGACGATTGGGTTCTGTTTGCTGCCGTCGGCATTCAGGAGCTGCCCGCAGGCCATGACCGCCTCGGGGTGCTCTTCCATGAAGGCAAAGAGATCCCGGACGGCCCCCTCGGTGAGAACCATATCCGAGTTGAGCAGCAGCGCATAGCGGCCCGTCATGACCCGGAAGGCCCGGTTGTTGGCGGCCGCAAAACCCCGATTCTCGTAATTCTCGATCCGCCGGACCTGCGGAAACTCTACCTTCAGCATGGCCACGCTGCCGTCCCCCGAGGCGTTGTCGACGACGATGACCTCGAAGGCCAGACCCCCGATCGTTCCGTAGATGGAGCGTAGGCAGTCACGAAGAAGCGTTTCGGTGTTCCAGTTGATGATGATGACGGTAAGCCATGTCGAGATATGCCTGTCAACCCCCGGGCATTTCACCGTGGCCCTAGCCGAGCCCGAGAAGTATATCGGCGAAGCAAGGAATTTATGAAGCGCGAAAGACCGGAATGGGCCGACCGGGCATTTCCCGGCGCCTCACGGAAAATCTCAGACGGACACCGCCTTCCAAGTGATCGCTAGAGATGACTGAGCGGCCTCTTTCCGATCGGGTAGACGTTGAAGCCGATCTCGAAGAGGGCCCGGTGGTCGAGGATGTTACGGCCATCGAAGATGAAGGCGGGCTTGACCATGAGTTCGAGAATCTTCCGGTAGTCGAGGCCCCGGTACAGGCTCCATTCGGTCATGACGGCAATTGCGTGGCAGCCGCGGACGGCCTCGTACGGGTCTTCCACGAAGGCAAGCCCCTTCTCCGCGCCGGCAAGATCCTCCCGGGCATTGGCGAGGGCCTGCGGGTCGGTGACGACGACCTCGGCGTGCTCTTCGAGGAGCCTTCGGGCAACGTCAATCGCCGGGCTCTGCCGCGTGTCACCCGTGTCGGCCTTGAAGGCGAAGCCGAAGAGGCAGATCTTCTTGCCCGCCAGCGTGTTGAACATGGCGGTGAGCATGTTCAGAACGAAGCGCTCCTTCTGGTACTCGTTGATCCGGACGACCTTCTCGATATAGTCGGCCACTTCCTCCAGCCCCTCGACGCGGCAGAGGTAGACGAGGTTCAGGATGTCCTTCTTGAAGCAGGACCCTCCGAAACCCACGCTCGCGTTGAGGAACTTGCCGCCGATGCGGCTGTCCATCCCCACGATCTTCGCCACCTCCGAGACATCGGCGCCCGTCTTCTCACAGACGGCCGACATGGCGTTGATCGTCGAGATGCGCTGGGCCAGGAAGAAATTCGAGGCGAGCTTCGAGAGTTCGCTGCTCCAGATGTTCGAGGTGACGATCCGCTCGCGAGGAACCCAGTTTGCGTAAATCTCCACCAGTTCCTCGCGCGCCTTCAGGCCGCGTTCCGTCTCCCGCGAGCCGATGAGCACGCGGTCGGGGCTCACGAGGTCCCGGATTGCCGTCCCCTCGGCGAGGAACTCCGGGTTCGACAGGACGTCGAAGCGGACCCCGTCGTTTCTCGACATGAGGATCCTCTCCATCGCCTGGGCCGTCTTGACGGGCAAGGTGCTCTTCTCGATGACGATCTTGGAGGACTCGGCGTGCTCGAGGATCTGGCGGGCCACGAGCTCCCAGTATTGCAGATCCGCCGCCAGTCCCGCGCCGGCCCCGAAGGTCTTGGTGGGCGTGTTGACGGAGACGAAGATGATGTCGTTTTCCTTGATGCCTCGGGCGATATCGATGCTGAAAAAGAGGTTGCGGCCCAGCGCCGAACGGACCACGTCATCGAGGCCGGGCTCGTAGATCGGCAGTCTGCCTGAGTTCCAGGCATCGATCCGCCCCTGGGCCACATCGACTACGGTGACGCTATATCGGGGGCATTTCGAAGCGATGACGGCCATGGTCGGCCCGCCCACGTAGCCCGCCCCGATACAGAGAATGCGCTTTTCGAATTTCATAGGCACCTGCGTTGATTCGCAAATGGGATCTATCGACAGTCCTTTTAGCATTAATCGAGCCAGATGAGAAAGATTTTTCCAACGGCCCGGTGTCAAAATCGCAGGAGATTCCAAGCAGTGGACCACGTAAAGGCCTCCTGCATGAAAGTGATTTGCGCCATACCCGGAACGGGCGAGGGACAGAAACCCTCGATCGAATATATCTCTTCATATCCAATATGTTACACATACCCAGGCGCATTCATCCAATGCAACGTTTGTATAATTTCCTCTTGACTTGACGGCACTACGGGAATATTCTTCACTAACATTAATTGTAGTATTTACGACCCCTTCGGGCAATCGAAGGGGTTCGATGCATATGGCGTCCGCGTTCTTTTCGTCGATGATGTAATCGAAGAAGCGGAGCTGTATAAATTTTATCGAGAAAGGCACTTCATGGAATTTATTGACCTTGCGACCCAGCAAAAAAAAATTCGTGAACAGATCGACCGGGGCATCGCCAATGTGTTGAACCACGGCCAGTACATCATGGGCCCCGAGATAGCCGCCATCGAGAACGAGCTTGCCCGGTACACGGGCGTCAAGCATGCCGTCTCCTGCGCCTCGGGGACGGACGCGTTGCTCATGGCGCTCATGGCGCGCGGCATCGGGCCCGGGGACGCCGTGTTGACCACTCCTTTTACGTTCATCGCCACGGCGGAGGTCATCAGCCTCCTGGGCGCCACCCCCGTCTACGTGGACATCGACCCGAAGACCTACAACATCGACCCCGATCATCTCGAGCGATGCCTGGCCGCCCTGCGCAGCAACGATGCCGGCCTTTACCCCCTGCCTCGCATCGAGGGGCTCGAGACGCTCACGCCGAAGGCCGTCATTCCCGTCGATCTCTTCGGCCTGCCGGCTGACTACGGACGCTTGGATGAAATCACCAAGCACGAGGGGCTTTTCCTGATCGAGGATGCGGCGCAGTCCTTCGGCGCTGAACTCCAGGGACGAAAGTCATGCAGCTTCGGCGACATCGCCTGCACGTCTTTCTTCCCGGCAAAGCCCCTGGGATGCTACGGCGACGGAGGGATGTGCTTCTGCTCCGAGGACGGGCCAGCAGAAGCGATGCGCTCGATCCGCCTCCACGGAAAGGGAAACCACAAGTACGAGAACGTCCGGATCGGCATCAACGGGCGCATGGACACGATCCAAGCCGCCATCCTCCTGGCGAAGTTCAGCCTCTTCGAGGAAGAGGTGCGGCTTCGCCAAGCGGTGGCAAGCCGCTACACCGAGCGACTGCACGCCTGCCGGGACCTCGTGACGCCCTATGTCCCTGCCGGTTACCGGAGCGTCTGGGCCCAGTACTCGCTCCTGGCGCGGGACGAAGCCCAGCGGGACGCCATCATGAAAAAGATGCAGGCGGCAGGCATCCCGACCGTCATTTACTATCCCAGGCCGTTGCACCTCCAGGGCGCATTTTCCTTCCTTGGATACCGGCAGGGGGACTTCCCCGTGAGCGAGGAGAGCGCAAGGCGCATCTTCAGCCTCCCCATGCACCCCTATCTCGGCGAGGCGGATCAGGACCGGATCGTCTCGTCACTTCTTGATGCCGCCGGGGCCTGATCGCCTCAACCTAAAAATTGATCTTCCGGAGAGACATCTATGGACCAAAAGATCTTGCCGAATATCGCCGTCATCGGTTCCGGAGCCTGGGGCCGCAACCTCGTCCGGAATTACCACCAGCTCGGCGCGCTGCGCATGGTCTGCGACGCCGACGAGGCGGTGCTCTCACAGCTCGAGAAGCAGTACCCCCTGGCCCGGCCGTGCCTCGCCTACGCCGATGTGCTGTCCGACCCCGCAGTCCAGGGCGTCGTGATCTCTACACCCGCAGAGACCCACTTCAATCTGGCCCGGGAAGCGCTGCTCGCCGGCAAGCACATCTGCGTGGAGAAGCCGCTCGCCCTGAGCGACCGCGAAGGAGAGGAGTTGATCACCCTCGCCGGGGAAAAGGGCCTGACCCTCATGGTGGGGCACCTGCTGCAGTACCACCCCATTTTCGTGCGGCTCAAGGAGCTGGCTCTCTCAGGCTGCCTGGGGCGCATCAACTACATCTACTCCCACCGCCTGAACCTCGGCAAGATCCGCCGCGAGGAAAACGCCCTGTGGTCTTTCGCTCCCCACGACATCTCCATGATTCTCGCGCTGACCGGCGAGGAGCCGGAGAGCGTCCAGGCGACGGGCGGCAACTACCTGCACCGCCGCATCGCCGACGTGACCACGACACACCTTGCATTCCCGTCGGGAGTCCGGGCGCACGTCTTCGTCTCGTGGCTGCACCCCTTCAAGGACCAGAAACTGGTCGTCGTGGGCGACCGCAAGATGGCCGTCTTCGACGACACCGTGCCCTGGCCGGAGAAGCTCCTGCTGTATCACCACGAGATCATGTGGAAAAACAACGTACCCGTTCCTGCCAAGGGCGAACCCGAGCGCGTGACCGACATCCCCGAGCAGGAACCCCTCCGCCTCGAGTGCGAGCACTTCTTGAACTGCATCGCCACGGGCACGGCGCCGGTCACGGACGGCCGGGAAGGACTCCGCGTTTTGAAAGTCCTCAACGCCAGCCAGGAGTCGATTGACCGGCACGGCGCGCAGGTCTCGCTCAAGGCGGTCTCTCCAGGAGAGGGGGACCGAGCCGCAAAAACCGCGGCCCACTTCTCTCACGAGACAGCCGTCATCGACGAGAGCTGCACCATCGGGGAAGGCACGAAGATCTGGCACTTCTCCCACGTGCTGAAGGGAAGCCGCATCGGCAAGAATTGCAACATCGGCCAGAACGTCGTCATCGGACCCGACGTGACGATCGGAAAGAACTGCAAGATCCAGAACAACGTGAGCGTCTACAAGGGGGTCACCATGGAGGACGGCGTCTTCTGCGGCCCCTCCATGGTCTTCACCAACATCATCAACCCCCGGGCGGAAATCGTCAAGATGGACCATGTGCGGCCGACCCTTGTGAAAAAAGGGGCCACGATCGGCGCCAACGCAACGATCGTCTGCGGGGTCACCATCGGGGCCTACGCCTTCGTCGGCGCCGGGGCGGTTGTGACGAAGGACGTGCCCGACCACGCTCTCACCGTGGGCAATCCCGCGAAGCAAATCGGCTGGGCATGCCAGTGCGGGGAGCGGCTCGCGCAAAATCTTGTCTGCCCATCATGTGAAAAGAAATACAAGAAAACGCGAAGCAGACTGGAGAGAAAGTAGGTAAATGTGAAAATCGTCTCCGTTGTCGGCGCACGCCCGCAGTTCATCAAGTGTGCCGTGGTATCCAGCAAGCTTAGCCGAGTGGCGCAAGAGATATTTTATACCAATCGGCACTATGATTATGAACTCGTGAGTGCATTTTCTTGATGGCAACCTGATCTCAAACTTTTCAAAGACCCTGGCCAATACCCCAATTCTATTGGGGTCAAAGATTTCGTTCCAGGCTATTATGGGCAGCCGCAGGTTTTAGTTTCAAGTCGTGTTTACCTTATCACAGTTAATATTAATCGTCTCGGCAGTTAGCTCATTGGCTATCCTCGTTTGGATTCTGCAGTACTGTCATTACGGAATTGATTTTACTGATGAGAGTTTTTACCTTGTGTGGATCTCTGATCCGTTCAGTTACGGCATTTCGTCCACGCAGTTCGGATTTATTTATCACCCCATATATCAATTGCTTGACGGGAATATTGCCGCCTTACGACAAGTCAATATTCTCATTACTATTTTGTTGGCATGGATTCTGAGCAATATTTTTTTAAAATCTGTTTTCGGCGACCTAGCACTAGAAAAGAAGCAGCGGATCATCATTTCCGGAATTATTTCGACGGCATCCCTTGTCTCCCTAACAAGATGGTTACCAACTCCCAGTTATAACGGTTTGGCCTTACAGGCACTATTTGTTGCTGCTGCCGGCTTGCTTCTGGCTGACAAAAAGGTCTATCGTGCAAGTGTTGCAGGTTCCGTTCTTATTGGGATTGGCGGGTGGCTGGCCTTCATGGCAAAGCCAACCACGGCTGCTGCACTGAGTCTGTGTTTGGCTCTTTATCTATTGGTTGCTGGAAAACTGAATTTCCGCTTGTTCCTTATTTCCTTGGTAACCGCTTTAGGCCTTCTCGTTGTCAGTGCATTAGTCATCGATCATTCGGTTATCGCATTTATTGGTCGTCTAAAAGGCGGTTTCGAACAGTCTAAGATTCTCGGTAGCAGGCAAACACTTTACCAATTGTTTAAGTTACAGGGCATTCCCCTGGAAGGAAAATCGATTCTTCTTATAATGATTGCCACGGCGGTTACATTCTCTTCTGCATATCTCTCACAAGCTAAAAGCAAAGCAATGGCATCTATTAGTGCCATACTATCTATTACTTTCACATTTGCATGCTTGGCAATTGTTTTGGGAGGTACTCATAAAATGCTTAGTGTTGGACGTTCGCAGGGACTTTTGCTTTTGTCCATACCATTTGCCGTATTTTTTGTGGTGGTTGCATTATATCGATTAGGTGCTTTTGCTCACATCTCACGCCCGCAGTGGGTCCTGGCGATAAGTTTTCTGTTATTTCCATTTGCTTACGCGTTTGGAACGAGAAGTAACTATTGGTCGTTGGGCAGTCATGCGGCAATATTTTGGGTTTTTGCTGGTATTGTTTTGCTGAGTCCGGTTGCATCTCGCGTGAAGTTACCGACCTTGCTCCTGACTTTCGGTCTCGCAGTTCAACTAATAACCGTAGCACTAGTACAGACCGGCATAGAAACCCCATACCGACAGCCTCAACCATTGTATGAAAACAATTACGAAATCGAAATAGGGGGGCCGGGATCTAGATTGATCATTGCCAGAGATTTTGGTCTATACATTTCTGAGGCCGTTGATAACGCAAGACGGGCGAACTTCGTCGAGGGGACTCCTGTTATCGACCTAAGTGGGCGGTCACCGGGAATTCTATACGCTCTGGGCGCGAGCAACATTGGAGTTCCCTGGACTCTCGGGGGTTATCCTGGCAGTGACAAATATGTACTAGATGCATTGGGAAGGATATCCTGTGAAATGCTTTCGGTTGCATGGCTACTGACAGAGCCGGACGGTTCCAGAAAAATATCTCCGGAGATTCTGTGGAGCTATGGTGCAGATCTTGATAAAGACTTCAAAACAGTTGGCACGTTTATGACAGCATCGGGCGCAGGAGGATACAAAGAGAGAAGAGTTCAACAACTGTTGAAGCCTGTTCGCCCCGTTCACATCGCAATAACTGCGTGCGAAGCAAACAGGACAACAAGAAAATGAAAAAAGTTGCCATTATTCAATCGAACTACATACCATGGAAAGGTTATTTCGACATCATCAAGAGGGTCGATGAGTTTATTCTTTACGATGATATGCAGTACACACGCAGGGACTGGAGAAATCGTAATAAGATTAAGACACAGCGAGGACTTGAATGGCTGACAATCCCGGTGGAAACAAAGGGAAATTACCTGCAGGCAATTAAAGACACGGTCATCAGTGACGATCACTGGAACGAAAAACACTGGCAGTCGATTATACACAATTACTCGAAGGCGAAGAACTTCGGGCAGTATCGTGACACCTTTCAACGTTTGTACTTGGACACCAGAGAACGTTATTTAAGCGCCATCAATTATAGGTTTCTCACCGCGATATGCGAGATTCTCGGCATCAGGACGAAGATCTCCTGGTCCATGGACTACCAGATTGTAGACGGCAAGACAGAAAGGCTTATCTCGTTATGCAAACAAGCCGGGGCCAGTGATTACATCTCGGGTCCAGCAGCACAAGGTTACGTTGACGAAGAATTGTTCAAGAAAGAAAATATAAAATTAACATGGATGGACTACAGCGGCTATCCTGAATACGAGCAACTGTACCCTCCGTTTGAACATGGCGTCAGCATTATAGATCTCATCTTCAATGTCGGGGATGACGCTTCGAAATACATGAAGAACTTTTAACAATGGACCTTCCAACTGTTGCAGCGATGTTCTGGACATAACGAGATATGAAGGAATTTCACCGGCTAGCTGTTAAAACGAAAAGAACATGAAGTACGAATAGGGATATTGTGATGAAACTTTCAGATTACGTCATGAATTTTCTTTTCGAAAGAAAGATCGCGCATATCTTCGGTTATCAGGGAGGATCCATCACCCATTTGATCGACTCACTTCATAAGGTCAAGGGCCTGACTTACATTCAGAACTATCACGAACAGGCCTCCGCCTTCTGTGCCGATGCATACGCAAGGGTAACCGGAGGCGTCGGTGTCGCCATCGCTACGAGCGGCCCAGGAGCAACCAACCTGATTACGGGGATCGCCAATGCCTTTTTTGATTCCGTACCATGCCTTTTTATCACAGGGCAGGTGAGTACGCACGCGATTAAGACGAAGCCGGCCATTCGCCAGCAGGGCTTTCAAGAAACCGACATTGTTTCGATTGTCAAACCGCTTACAAAGTTCGCAGAAACTGTATTGAAACCTGAAAAGATTCGCTTTTGTCTGGAAAAGGCCTTTTATCGTGCTCAGTCGGGGCGTCCGGGTTCCGTTTTAATCGATATCCCTCACAACGTGCAGGCCAGCGAGGTTGACCCTCAAGCGTTGCAGAGCTTTTATGATTCCGATGAATATGCAGCGGAAATGAAAAGGCAGCTGCAGCCGGACTATAACGCCGTCAGACAGATCGTCGCTATGCTAGCCGAAGCCAAAAGACCGGTGATCTTGGCCGGCGGAGGGATGGCCTCGGTCAGAGGAAAAGGAATATTCCAAACCTTCGTTCATAACTGCGATCTACCCGTGGTCGGTTCGCTGAGGGGGTTGGATGCTCTCAGCCATGATGATGAGCATTTCTGCGGGTTTATCGGTTCATACGGCAACCGTTATGCCAACTTTGCCGTGGCGAAGTCGGATCTTCTGCTGGTCTTGGGTTCAAGGCTGGATGAGCGGCAGACAGGTGACGACAGGAGCCTTTTTGCAAGAGGCGCACGGATCGTTCATGTCGATATTGATCCGGATGTACTGGGCTATAGCGTCCATGAAACCATCAGCGTCTGTTGCGATATCGAATCGTTCCTGAATGCATTGATGGCCAAAATAGGCGCTAGACGCTTTAATAACAAAGCATGGCTGGCTCACATTCATCGGTGGAAGGCAAAATATTCCTCCTACTCAGTCCATGCTCACGCCACGGATATTGACCCCAATGAATTCCTGCACGAATTGAGCAAGAAAGTATCCGGCAATGCGATGGTGTGCGCAGACGTCGGGCAAAACCAGATGTGGGTCGCTCAGTCTTTTTATCTCTCCGGTGATAAACAGCTCCTGTGTTCAAGCGGTCACGGCGCTATGGGATACTCCCTGCCGGCGGGGATTGGCGCCCATTTTGCGTCGCCCGACCGACAGATGATCTGCGTGATGGGAGACGGCGGCATTCAGATAAACCTGCAGGAACTTCAGACCATATCCCGTGAAAGAATTCCCGTTAAGATATTCGTTATGAATAACCATTCGCTGGGAATGGTTCGGGGGTATCACGAGAAATATTTCAATAACCGATGCTTCGGGACGGTCGAGGGCTATTCCAACCCGGACTTTCAAAGACTTGCGCTCGCGTTCAATATTCCGTATACGAGAATTTGTGCACGCGAGGACTTCAATAGACTTGACTGCGGACTCGACAGTGACCGCCCTCATCTTTATGAAGTTGTGCTGTCTCCGACGACTCAGGTTGTTCCTGAGCCCGCTCCAAGACGAGCGGTGGAAGACCAGCTACCCCTGCTGGACAGAGAAGAGTTCAATCGTCTTTTTGAATTGGACGGCTCCGTAGCGAAAGATGAAAAGATATAATGTATTGGTGACAGGCGTCGGCGCGATCATAGGTTACGGGATCGTTCGCTCTCTGAGACAGTGCCGGTATGATGTCCATATCATCGGTATGGATGTTTATCCGGACGCCGTCGGCCAGCGATGGTGTGATGCCTTTCTCCGCTCCATTTGGGCCTCCGACGCCGGATATTGCGACTTTCTCGCCGAAGTGATCGACAAGTACAAGATCGATCTCGTCTTTTTCGGCGTTGAACAGGAGATCCATAGACTCTACGATGACTGGGATGCCTTCAGGGGCGACTTCAAGAGGCTCATCTTGAACGACAGAGCGCTGATTGGAATATCCAAGGACAAATGGCAGCTGTATGAGTATTTGACCGCGAATAAGTTCAAAGCGATAAAAACCCTGACGACAGGTGAATATGAAGCCGTCGCCGACATTTTGGGCGTGCCTTGTTTGGTAAAGCCCAGATGTTCAACGGCCTCAAAGGGCATCACGATCATCCGTTCCCGGGAAGATTTTTATTACTGGAAGAACAAACTGGGCAAAGACTTTATGGTGCAGGAAATTGTCGGTGATGACGAGCATGAATACACGGTCGGCGTTTTTGGATTGGGAGACGGTTCGATGTCCCAATCCATCGCTTTCTCGCGAAAACTGAGCAGAGAAGGTTCGACCGCCAAGGCGCAGACGGTGAATATTTCGGAGCTCGACGAGGAAGTGACGCGATTGACGGCGTTGTTCAAGCCCATTGGCCCAACGAACTTTCAGGTCAGACGGCATCAGGGGGATTATCTCCTTTTGGAGGTAAATCCGCGGTTTTCATCTTCGCTCTCCCTGAGAACTGCGTTCGGCTTCAATGAGCCGGAGATGTGCATCGAGTATTTTGGGGAACAAATAAAGCCGCGTCCCGCCGTGATCACTCAGGGGAAGGCCGTTCGATATATCGAAGACATCGTGATCCAAGCATGATGGCCATCATTTCCGACATCCACGGCAACTACCCGGCCCTGCAGGCGGTCATGGCTGACATTGACAAAAGCGGCTGCGAGAAAATCATCTCGCTAGGTGATGTTGCCGGATATTACTGCCAGATCAATGAATGCATCCAACTGCTCAGGCAAAAAAGCGTTCCGAATATCATGGGGAACCACGATTATTACCTTGCATACGATCAGCCCTGTCCGCGTTCGAACGCTGCAAACATTTTACTGGCATACCAGCGTGCGCACATTGTGCCGGATCATTTGAAATGGCTCAGGGACTCAACACGGATGATGGAGTGTAACGGACTGTCGTTTGTTCACGGCGGCTGGAAGGATCCCCTAGATGAGTATCTTACGGACGTCAGCGAAAACTATTTCCGGAATCAGCTTGCAACCTTTTTTTTTTCCGGGCATACGCACATTCAGTCGCTGAGTCTCTTGGGCAGAATCTGCCACTGCAACCCGGGATCCGTGGGACAGCCCAGGGACGATGATCCGAGGGCAGCCTTCGCCCTTTTTGACGGGAAATCTGTCTATCTGAGAAGGGTTAAATATGATATCGACCGAGTGGCTGCCGCCATGAAAGAGTGTGGTTTCGACCGTTATTTCTACGGAGGATTGTATAGCGGTCGCAAAATAGGTGCGCAGCGAAACGGCAGTGATCAAAGTAAGGGGTGAGAAGAAGAATGAAGTGGAAAAAACTGGGACGAGTCTATTGCCCGTCTACTGAAGATGTATACAGCCATGCGATGTTTCCCGTCGTTGATGTGCTGAATGACACTAAAGGGCTCATCCGCATTTATTACACGCACCGGGATAAAACCAACTATGGATTCCCCACATACATGGATGCGCTCATATTAGACAACAAATTTTCTATTTTATATAATCACCATGAGCCGATTATCGAAAAAGCCGCATTGGGCAATTTCGACGACAGCGGTGTCAATTTGACCTCGATCGTGAAGATAAACGGGAAGAGGCGTTTTTACTACTACGGCTGGAACCTTGGCGTAACGGTGCCGTTCAGAAATTCGATCGGAGCCGCGGAAGAAGCTGAAGACGGGATCACGCTGAGACGCATATTCCCGGGACCCATGATGGACCGATCGAAAGAATTTCCAAATCTTTGTGCGACGCCATACGTCATGCATGAAGAAAATAATTTCAAAATGTGGTTTGCATCGGGCGAACCCTGGATATGGATTGACGGTAAGCCGGCGGTAGCATGCCACATCGGTTATGCCGAATCCGAAGATGGGCTGGAGTGGCGACGCGAGAAGGTCCCGGCGGTCGGCCACGTGGAGAAAGACCATGTCGTGTCCACGCCTTGCGTATTGAAGGAAAATGGCGTTTATAAAATGTGGTATTCATACCGTGGGGGAAAATACCGAATCGGATATGCCGAATCCACCGATGGAAAGTCCTTCACACGGATGGATGATCGGGTAGGAATAGGCGTGTCGGAAAACGGTTGGGATTCCGACATGCTTTGTTATCCCTGTGTGTTTGACCTCTGGGGTATGAGATATCTGCTCTACTGCGGGAATGAATATGGCAAGACAGGACTCGGCCTGGCCGTCTTGGTTGAGGGATGATCTTTCATGAAACTTTCCATTGTAACCACCCTGTATAAGTCGGCACCTTTTATAGACGAATTCGTGCGGCGCGTCACTGCAGAATCAAATAAAATTACGGATGATTATGAGATTATCATGGTCGATGACGGTTCACCGGACAACTCTCTCGTTACCGCCCTCGAAATCCAGAAATCAGATCCGCATCTGCGTATCATCGAACTATCACGCAATTTCGGACATCACAAGGCCATGATGACCGGTCTCGAGCATGCCAGGGGTGATCTCGTTTTTCTCATCGATGTTGATCTCGAAGAACCCCCGGAATTAATGGCTCGCTTTCAGGAAGAAATGAACAGGGGCAACTGGGATGTCGTCTACGGTATTCAGAAGGAACGCAAGGGAGGCTTCATCAAGAAATTCGGGGGAAGATTTGGCTGGTGGCTGATTCAGCTGCTCGTCCCCGTTGAATTTCCCCACAACCTATCCACGGTCAGGTTGATGCGCTCAGCCTATGTAAGCCAACTGATCCGGCACAAGGAGCACATGACGGCCATCGCTGGATTATGGGTACTGACGGGCTTTCATCAAAAAGGGATTTTGTTCGACAAGACGTCGCGCGGGCAATCATCCTACACCTTCTCCACACGGCTGAGATCGCTTCTCGATTCCGTTACATCGTTCAGTCAAGTTCCTCTCTACGGCGTCTTTTTCCTCGGTTTGGCGATTTTTTTCATATCGGCTCTTGTGACCTTCGCCCTGATCATTAGACGTTTTGCCGGACATGTCCTAGAAGGCTGGGTTTCCGTGATGGTTTCGGTTTGGAGTCTCGGCGGATTGATCTTACTTTGCTTCGGGCTTGTCGGTCTATACATTTCACGCATCTTCATAGAAACCAAGAATAGGCCTTATGTTATTATTCGGAATGTCTACGAAACTCATCATCGCCAACCGGGGGGATGAGATCGGTGCTGGACACGCTGCACTATCTCGTATTTGGCAATTATTCTGAATCAAAATGGACACGGCCATGTCGATTAGTCATCAATATGCTTCTCGGTACAACAACGACAAAGCAAATGCCGTTTATCCGGTCGAATTCGTCGTTCGGGCTTTTCTGGGGACTTATCCGAATCTTCACATGCCGCGGGATCACTACGAAGGCCGTCGAATTCTCGATCTCGGGTATGGCGACGGACGAAACATGCCGTTACTCCACAACCTGGGGATGAAGATTCATGGAGTGGAAATCTCAGAAGACATCAACCGGCATGTCCAGAAGCGGATGAAGGGATTGGGAATCCATACCGAATTGAAAGTAGGAACGAATGCCCACATCCCATATGCAAGCGCTTATTTCCAGTATGTGCTTTCCTGTCATTCCTGTTATTACGTCGAGCCCGGTGATCAATTTCACACGAATCTAGCTGAAATAGCTCGCGTTCTAGAACCGGGCGGATACCTCATAGCATCTTTGCCGATGGTGGGTTCATACATCCTCAGAAACGCCAAATTTCTCAGTGATGGCCACTATGAGATCACGAGGGATCCGTACGGGCTAAGGAACGGTACCGTGTTTCGTGTCTTTCGCTCCAGGCAGGAGATACGAAAAGTATTCTCACAGTTTTTTTGTAATTTAGAGATTGGGTACTGCAACGACCTATTCTGGGGAATTCATCAGAAGGTATGGATCATGGTATGCCGCAAAAAAGAAGACATGGCATAGCCTTTGGGGAAAAGAGAAATAAAGGCCGCGTGCCGGTTTCGTATCGCCCTTTGAAGGCTTTGGCTCGGAATGGATTTGAATTTTGAAAGGGCCTAAAGAGTTCATTCGCTACGCGGTAGTCGGTGCTACGACAAACGTTTTCGGATTTCTTCTCTACGTTTTGTTCACAAGCCTTGGCGTAAGCCCCGTAATGACCATCAGCATTTTCTACCCCGTTCACATCGGGACAGCCTTTTATCTAAATAAAAAATGGTCATTCAACCATAAGGGACAACTCTCCACGTCGGCTTTCAGATATGTGACTGCCTATGCGGGATGCTATGCATTGAATGTGGCCATACTCAAACTCTTCAGTGACTATCTGGACTATTCTCATCTGGTTGTTCAGGCAATTGCAGTAGTACTCATTGCGCTGTTGCTTTTTCTGACACAAAAATACTGGATTTTCAGAGTGCAGGAAAGCGCATTTACGCATTTGAAGGAATTATGAAAAGGTGTCTGAATTGCACTCGGCTCTTTGAAAATGCCGAGTGGCATTGTCCTGACTGCTTTTGGCAACCAGAGAGAAACGGTCTTGTGCCGCTTTTCTCCCCGCAACTGGCGCAGAGCAACAGCGGTTTCAAGGCCTCCTATTTTTCCCCTCTGGCGGCAATGGAGGCGGGCCATTTCTGGTTTCGTGCACGGAACGCCCTGATCATTTGGGCCCTTGGAAAATACGGGGCAGATGTCCTGTCATTCATGGAAATTGGATGCGGAACAGGATTTGTGCTGCAGGGTATCTCAAGCCAATTCCCAGAAATGCATCTTGTCGCCAGCGAGATCTATTCCGAAGGCCTTGCCTTCGCGGCCGATCGAGTGCCAATTGTCGAATTCATGCAGATGGATGCACGGAACATCCCCTTTGTCGATGAATTTGACGCCATCGGGGCTTTTGACGTGCTCGAACACATCAATGAGGACGAGGTAGCACTGGATCAAATGTTCCGGGCCTTGAAACCTCGCGGACTGCTGTTGCTCACGGTGCCACAGCACGACTGGCTTTGGAGCGAAGTCGATAATTACGCTTGCCATGTCCGACGTTACAGCGCGCATGCACTGCATGATAAGGTTACGTGTGCAGGTTTTAGCATTCTGAGAAGCACTTCCTTTGTCACCACCCTGTTGCCCCTGATGTTTATCTCCCGACTGCTACAGCGGGACAAGGGAAAACACTTTGAACCGCATGAAGAATTGCACGTCAATCCATTAGTAAACCGTATTCTTGAAGGATTTCTGCGTCTGGAGCTGTGGTTTATTCAGAGAGGTGTCTCTTTCCCCGTTGGCGGATCGCGGCTGCTGGTTGCGGCAAAGGTTGCAAAGATAGATTCAAAAGACTGAGAGGCCAAGCATGGAATATCTACCCTTCAACAAGCCCTTCATTGCCGGCAAGGAGCTTTTTTATATTGCCCAAGCCGTTCTGAAACTTCATCTTTCAGGTGACGGACCTCATACGAAAGGTTGTCACGAATGGCTCCAAAACAAGTTGCGTTGCCAAAGAGCACTTCTCACGCATTCCTGTACGGCTTCTTTGGAGATGGCTGGAATCCTATGCGATATAAAAGACGGGGACGAAGTGATTATGCCTTCTTTTACATTTGTATCCACCGCAAACGCTTTTGTCTTGCGAGGTGGGGTACCCGTTTTCGTGGACATTCGCGAGGACACACTCAATGTTAATGAACGGCTTATCGAAGATGCAATCACATCACGCACAAAAGCGATTGTGCCCGTCCATTACGCAGGTGTGCCCTGCGAAATGGACACCATCATGAATATGGCGAATAAATATAATCTGTTCATCATTGAGGATGCCGCACAGGCCCTTCTCTCATCTTATAAAGGTCGCTACCTTGGCACCATCGGTCATCTCGGATGTCTGAGTTTTCACGAAACGAAGAATATCATAAGCGGAGAGGGCGGCGCACTGCTTGTAAATGATAATCGATTTACAGGCAGGTCTGAAATCATCCGGGAAAAGGGGACGAATCGGAGCAAGTTTTTCCGCGGGGAGATCGACAAGTATACCTGGGTTGATATAGGTTCCTCCTATCTACCCAGCGAATTGGTTGGTGCCTTTTTATTAGCCCAACTCGAGCAAGCCGAGAAGATCATAGCAGCACGATGCGAAATCTATGCGCAGTATTTCAATCTACTGCATCCATTACAAGAAAGAGGGATCATCCGTTTGCCCTATCTGGACAGTGAATGTGTGAACAACGGACATATTTTTTACATCATTACGGCTGACATAGAGGAGAGGACTCGCCTCATCAAGCACTTAGAGAAGGGGGGGATTAATGCTGTCTTTCACTATGTGCCGCTTCATTCCTCCCCGGCGGGCTTAAAATATTGCCGCACAAATGGCGAAATGGTAGTCACGGACGCAATAAGCGATAGACTACTAAGATTACCGATGTATTTCGGCATGACCAATAAAGACGTTGAGAGGGTCGTATCCACCATTTCCGATTTTTACAGAATCTCTTGAAACATAAATTGATCTCATCCGATGATCATCTGAAGCCCGTTTTCACATCCACAGTGCCACGTCTTGTTCTTCTTGACCAATCACCTGTATACAGAAGATCGTTTCTTCATGACCGGAAATGTCGACGCTCGGTCTCCCTGTGCTGGAGGGGTAAATGAAAAAAGGCACATTCATTTGGTTTATAATGATATGCATCCCTTTAATTCTGTTAACATATGATGTTTTAGGAAAAAAAGAATCAAATAAATATTTAGAATCTGAAAAGAGGGAGCATACGTCAAAAGACACAAAGAATCAATTATTGAGTCGTCACAATACTCTGGAACTACCATCCGATATACTGAACAAAAAACAATATTACACATACACCTATGGCCTACAAACGTACTTGATGCATCAAAATAAAGAACCCATTTTATTCAAGGGGTTCTTACAAGACATCACAAAGGAGGGGAATAATTTTATAGCTCATTTTAGGCTCCATGAAAAAAGACATAGGCAGGGACTTAACTTTCATCTCAAATGTAAAGATGAGTATGTCAATTCAATACTTGAACATTATTTAGAAGAAAGAGCAAAGCATGACCGAGAAGAATACTGGGTGGTTTGCCGAGTAACAGAGGTAAATAAAATCTCAACAGATAACGAACATTTGTATTTGATTAAAGGTGAAGTAATTGAGATGCTCAAAATATAATTATCATGAATGTAGTCATCAATAGAGCCGTCTGCCAATCGACGAAAGCAGACTGTTTATGAAGAAATGATTAAAATGAAAAATATCAATTCAAGTTTCATCCCGTTTTTAGTGGCATGTACGTGCTTTCTCGGTTTATATGAGATTTATGCAAGGCCAGGGTGGGTTGATTCTGCAATGTACCTTGGTTATGCTATGAATCTCAACCTATACGATGTTCATGAGTTCCTGCAGCATAACTATCAGGGATCAAGGCTTGGATATATAGCACCGCTTCATTTCCTTATGGAGAATCTCGGTACTTTTGAAGGAAGATTGACTTATGTTGTTTTTCTATACAGCTCCTATGTATTCTCCGTGATGATAATGGCGAAGTATTTTCTAAATACAACGATTGAAAGGATGTTAGTATGCTTTATTTTCATATTGAACCCTGGATTTTCTTCGTCCGTCTTCTATGGAGGTGCCGATGGTCCTGCGGCTGTGCAGTTATTATTGGCTGTATCCTTTTTGACATGTGCAATATATTCTGATGGGCAAATTAAGAAAAACGCACTCGCTACACTTTCAGGATTATTTTTAATCCTTAGTGTTTCATCTCATATATTTGCCGCTATACCATGTATTTTAATTTTCCCAATGTTGTTTTATCATTTTAGTGCTAAAAGGCTTATTCTTCCTCTGGTATTTGGGATATCGTCTACGCTATACATACTTAATGTTATTGGCTATCAATTTGGTTTGGATGAGTTCTATTTATCATACAGCATTCCATGGGCAAAGACTTCGCTCTTTGATAGTAGAGGAGTAAAATTAGTTGATCCACTAGGCCATCGGATCAGAAATGCAGTATTTTGGATACCGATAGTTATGACAATATTATCATTTCGGTATTTTGTTCCAAAGCTCCCTTCACGTGAGGACAAGAATTATTTTCTGATATTGATGGCATTTATCAATATCTTTGGACCAATAATTACATATTCACTATATGACATCCTTACGAAGGGAAATACAATTGTAACCCCGGCATACTTCAATATCATTTACCCGTCATTTGTTTTTGGATTGGTCTGCCTGGTATCGCTAAACATTAAGACTTTTGGTGGCGATGTATCCAACAACTCAGTAAAAGACATGAAGCGAAAAAGGTATTCTTTAATTTCAATTTTGTTGGCAAGTGTATTTTTTAATTTCACTTCGAATCACAATCAAAGTGCACTTTCCTACAATAATGTTAATTCAGAAAGCTTTTTTCGCTCCGAGATTGCCTTCATGGAGAGGATCAAATCCGGGGAGTTAGATACCAAAAAAGCGAAATTTATTTTCATAGGTATGGGTGTTGAGGATGAGGGTAATCCGCGGGTTTATAGAGATTATTGGAAGCATGCACCTCGCCATCAGGATTATTTAGATTCTTTGGTTGGCTTGTTGCTCTGGGATCGGTCAATTTTATTAAGGCTGTTGCCTGAAGACGATTTTAAGATACGTTCACTCAATTCGCATAAAAATACACCGTTAGTTATTCTAGGTCGAAACAAGAATGAAGTTCAACGATTGGCGGGGGCATTTCAGAGATTCCTTAGTGGTTATACTTCGGCGAACGCCGAATGTTACGATGACAAATACTATCCGTGGTGTTTTATTCATTTTGAATATCGTAAGCAATTGAAGGATGGGCTTCAGATCCGAGATTGACGGAATGTGTTCTTTCCGACAATTTCAAACTATTCTTAATTTTTGTGGATCAATCCCCTTACGGCAAACGAACAGAATAGTCGAAGATGAATATCGCGTTGATCCGGCAACGATACACCGATTTTGGGGGAGCCGAACGATACGTAGCCGGTCTGGCGGATCGGCTCACCCGCCTCGGGCACGACATCCATGTCTTCGCCGCATCCTGGCGCATTTCCCCGTCAGGGGGAGCCCGGGAATCCGCCCACCCCGGCCTCACATTTCACAGGGTGCCGACGCTGCGGGGGACTTCCTTTCTCGGGATCTTGAGCTTCGCGCTGAATTCCAGGAGGCTCCTGAGACGGGAAGCATTCGACGTCATACACAGTTTCGAGAGAACCCTCTATCAGGACGTTTTCCGGGCGGGTGACGGCTGCCACCGGGAGTGGCTCGAGCGCAGGGAGAGGATTGACCCTTGGTTTAAGAAATATCTCCACCCGATCAACCCTCTTCACCGGACGATCCTCTCCATCGAGTCGCGGATTTTCTCGGAGGAGGGCTGCAGGATGATCATCGCCAATTCCAGGCGTGGAAAGGATGAGATCATTCGGCATTACGGGTTCCCGCCTGAAAGGATCCGGGTTCTCTACAATCCCGTCGACGCTGAGCGGTTTACGCGTCTGGACCGGCCATCGGCGAGACATGACGTGAGGACCGCGCTGGGGATTTCCCCCGCAGACCCCGTCTTTCTCTTCGTCGGTTCCGGCTTCTCCCGCAAGGGCCTATCGCCCGCTATCGCCGCGGCGTCGAAAATCCGCCGGCCCTGGCACTTCATCGTCATCGGTGCCGACCGAACAACCGCCTATGAAAAGGAAACCGCCAGGCTCGGCATCCGATCGTCCGTCCACTTTCTTGGCCCCATCGCTGATGTGGAGAAGTACTATCTGGCCGCCGACCTCTTTCTGTTCCCGACGATCTACGAACCCTTCAGCAACGCCTGCATGGAGGCGATGGCGGCGGGCCTTCCCATCGTCACGTCGAGGGTGAACGGGGTTTCCGAGATCGTGGCGGAAGGGACCAACGGGTATATCGTGGAAGATCCCTTGAATGCCGATGAAATCCGCAATCAGGCCGAGAAAGCGATGAGTTTGAGCCCGGAGAGCGTCATGAGCTACAACCGCAATTACCTGACCCGGTTTTCCTGGGAAGACCATACCAGGCAAATCCTGGAAATATATCTGGATGTGGCGGAGAAGAAACGAAGCGATGGCTGACACCTTCCATCGCATTCTGGTCATCAAGCTGAGGTTCCTCGGCGACGTGATCGTTACAACACCCGTGTTCGGGGCCCTGAGGGACCGTTATCCGGGATCATACCTCGCCGCAGCCGTGAACAAGGGGACGGAAATCATGCTGACCGACCACCCGGCCATCGACGAGATCTTCACGGTCGAGCGCGGCGGGAATGTTTTCAGGGACCTGATGCTGCAGCTTCGCCTGATCCGTGATCTCCGCAAGAGACGGTTTGATCTCGCAATCGAACTCACCCGGAATGACCGGGGCGCCATTCTTTCCTTCCTGAGCGGGGCAAAGAGAAGAATCGGGCTCGAGGCGTTCAAAAGGAAGCGAATCGATCGTCACCTCCTCTTCACGGATTTGATCCCCTCCGTGGTCGGGGAGCACATGGTCGATCGACACCTGCGCACGATCGAGCATCTCGGTATTGTTCCCCTCGAGCGCGAGCCCGCCCTTTACTTCCGGCCGGAAGACGAGTTGTCCTGCCGCCGTATCGTCGAATCACAGGGACTCTCCTGGGATACCCCGTTCGTCGTACTTCACCCCATACACCGCACCGGGTTCAGGGCCTGGCGGAAAGATGGGTACGCCTTGCTTTGCGACGAACTCGACCACCGGTATGGGATGCAAACGATCCTAGTCTGCGCGAAAGACCCCGTCGAAACCGGGTATGTGGACGGTATTGTCGCCCTCTGCGGGAGAAAACCCGTCCACCTCGGCGGCAAACTGACTGTGAAGGAACTTCTAGCGCTGATCAAACGGGCCCGCCTTTTCATTGGAATCGATTCGGGCCCCATGCACATGGCAACGGGCGTGAAGACACCGGTGCTCGCCATCTTCGGCCCGCAGAGAAAGGATCTCTGGGGTCCCTATGGAAAGGCGCACACCGTCATCCAGAAGACATGGGATTGCGTGCCCTGCACGCTGCGGGGATGCCGCGACGACAGCCGGTACAGCCGCTGCCTCGATGAGCTCACGACGGAGGAGGTGTTCGCTGCGGTGGAGGAAAAGATGAAACAGATCGGCGTTCCCGACAAGGCGCCGTCCTTCGGGGGTTGAGAACCCATGGCGGGTCAGACCGTTCTCTTCTGCGGCCCCATCGACAACCCCCGCAACTCGGGCCGCTACATGATCGCCGCAATGCGGCAGTTGGGTTTCCGTGTCATCGGATATGACTACAGGGCGCAGGCGGATATCGAAGCGGACATTCTCGGCATCATCGACCGGGAAAAACCGGACTGCGTCTTCACCCTGAAGGGGGAGCGGCTCTCCCCCACCCTCATGAAACGCATCCGTCGCTCGGGATGCAGGACGATCCTGTGGATCACGACGAGCCTCCTGGAGGACTGGATGGTCCCCTTCGCCCGGTCCCACGATTATGTCGTCACCAACGTGGAGGAACAGATCGAATACTTCCGGGGGAGAGGCGTCCGCAATATTACGTGGGTTCCTCAGGGGTTCGACCCCTCGTTTTTCGGCATCGAACGCGGCAAGACGGATGATGACGGCAAGCCCTGCACCGATGTCGCCATGATTGGTTCCATGGGCCAACCCAACTACAAGAGACGATGCGAGATGGTCATCCTACTCCGGCGCGCGGGCATCGACGTCAAATGGTGGGGCCCCCGTCTCGCCCGTGAAGTTCGGAACATCCCTTACTTTTTGGGTGGTGTTCACCGCGCTTGGGCTGGCCGGGAGGTATACATGAAGGATTTCGCTGACGTCATCCGCCATACCCGGATTTTCATCGGACAGGATGCCGACAGATCGATGGAGGGGCGCTCCTTGAGCAACCGCGTCTTTGCCGTCCTCGGCTGCGGTGGGTTCTACCTGTGCCGCAGGACACAGGGGGTCGAGTCGCTTTTCAACGTCGGCAGCGAACTGGCGGTATTCGACAACAAGGTGGACATGCTGGACAAGATCCATTACTATCTGAGCCACGCAGAGGAGAGAAAACAGATTGCCCTCGAGGGACAAAAAAAAGTGCTCTCCCACTACACCTACAAACAGCAGATGGAGAAGATTTTCCTCTGGGCAGGCGTAATGAAACGGGAACAGGAATGAAACCGGCAGGGATCAAAGACTACGACACATACTGGAACGACAGAATCCGCCGGGGCCACTTCGATTTCACGGACGTTCACCGGAAAATCATCGAGACCGCCAAAGAGGCTCTTGGGCCCGCGAAGGCCCGCGTCCTCGATTGCGGCGTAGGCCCCGGGCACGTGTTCAAGGCTCTCTCGGAACATTACGAGACCCACGGCATCGAGATCTCCGACAAGGCCTTCGACCTCTACGCATTCGACACCTCCCGCATCCGCGTATGGGATCTCAATCGAGGCCTTCCGGACTACGATCGTCCGATGGATCTGATCATCGCGAGCCGGATCATCCATCACCTGGCGGACCCGGCCGGGTTTGTGAGGGCGGTATGGCGCACCCTGGGCCATCATGGATGGTTCGTGGGTGTCATCCCGAACATCTTCTACTACCACCACCGCCTTAAATTTCTCTTCGGAACATTCCCGCCCATATCGATCGCTCATGTCAACTTTCAAACGGGACCGGACTTCGAGCGGATGGTGTGCGCAGAGGGGTTCAGGCTCCACCGGCTGACCACCCCTAAAAAGACGATCCGGGCGGCGTTGTGGCCAACGGTCTTCAGTCAGGACCTCATCTATGTCTTCCGGAAGTGACTCCCGCCCCCTCTTCGAACGCCTAGCGCCCTATCGGCTCCCCTCCGTCCACAGCAACTTCGCATACCGAGTTCCACTGAACGGCCGGTGGGTTTTCCTGAAGATCTACGGCCCCAAGACGCCGCGCCTGAAGTACGAGTTCAGGCGGTTCCTGGGACGGATGGGAATGAGGCAGCCTGTGGAGTACCGCACGCCCATGGCCCGGAAGGCCTTTGAGGAAGAAACCCTCAGGCGTTGGAAGGCAAAGGGGTTCCCCGTCCCCGACGTGCTGGACACGCCCTACCCAGAATGGTCGGCGCTTCCTCACCTCACCACGACGTTCATCGAGGGTGTCACGCTGCGGGAGCGGCTCAGCGGCGGCCGACTGTCCCCCGAAGACAAGGGGCGGCTGCTGTTTCTCCTGTTCGAAGAAGTCAACCGGAGGCATGAAGAGGCTCTGGCCGTCAACGACCGCTTGCTATTCCACGTCGATGCCAACACGCGAAACATCCTTTGTGCAGATGACGGCATGATCTACCACGTGGATTTCGAGATGGGCCGCCCCTGGGAACCGGCAATCGCCTGCGCAGCGAGGGAAATCACGAAGCTGCTCACAACGGCCGCTGAAGACATGCCCTTGACCGAGCAAAAGGACCTCTACCATGCTTTTCAGCGCGCATACCGCCATGAGGATGTCCGACGATTTATCGGCAAGAGCGTCTATGGCCGTCCCTTTCAGGGACTCCACCGCTGGATGGACAGGCGCAAAAAGGGGAAAAATCCCCGGGTTGTGACGCTGTACGATATCCTTGATCGCCTTCCGCCGGATGTGATTTCTCTATGAAGTTCGCCGCCTCGCTTTTTTGCCCCCTCGATTTCTGGATTCTCCTCGAAGTTGGGCTTCGCGACAGGGAAATACCGCCGATGCACCATTGGAAGCATGCCTTCGGCAAATCGGACTTCGTCCAGAGACATTCGGATCTTTCAATCCTCCGCGGCGAGCCTTCAGGGCGGGAGATCCTCGTGAAAAAAATAAGGTGCCAGGTCGCCGCGGATTACACCCGCCGCTATCTCGGGCGATCCCAGGCATCCAGGGAGTATCACGCTTCAAGACTTCTTCATTCCATCGGCGTCCGGTGCCCGGAGCCCCTAGCCTACGGCATCAACCTTTTGCCTTTCGGGCCCTACGAATCGCTTTTTTTCTGCGAGTATCTGTCCCGCTACGTGAACGCCACGACGTTTCTCGAGCAGAACGCCGATGCGACGATGCGGCGCGATCTCATCGAGGCGGCGGCCAGAGATCTGGCCAGGATTCACGCCCGGGGATATTTCCACAAGGACAGCCATTTCGGCAACATCCTGTGCGATCCGTCAAACCCGGGAGTGATAGCCTGGATCGATAACGACTTGAAAAAAGCAGGTACGATCGGCCCGGAGGACGAAGGCCTTGCATTCGAGCGTTTCGGCAAAGCCATTCGGAGAAAGATCGTGAACGCAGACGAATGGGAACTGTTCCGAAAAAAATACGTTCTGGAATTGCGGTCATTTCCCGATGACAAAAGGGGCGAACGTTGAAGGCCCTTCTAACGCTGCGGTACACAGGAACCGCTGTCTCGCAAACTCGGGCTGCATGAAAACACGATCGAGGGGAAAAATGGTTTCTGCGATTCATGACCCGCAGGACACCGTATTTGGCCTTCGATTTCGTCAGAGGTGAGAAATGCTCTCGGTAGTCATGGCCGTCAAGAACGAAGAAGACAATATGAACAGAGTATTGG
>Ga0209719_1000764_pt1 | contig 44569 bp, 37 predicted proteins | sample AD_JPNAS2_MetaG_FD_184421 | JGI IMG/M metagenome (GOLD analysis project Ga0209719, IMG submission 184421) | Active sludge microbial communities of municipal wastewater-treating anaerobic digesters from Japan - AD_JPNAS2_MetaG (SPAdes) (version 2) | ecosystem: Engineered > Bioreactor > Anaerobic...
CCTGAAGATATCATTGCCGAACTGGTCCAGATGGTCCGAAACGAGCTGGGGGCTTTGGCCTGTTTCAAGGAAGCCGCCGTGGTGAGAGCCTTGCCCAAGACCCGTTCCGGCAAGACGCTGCGCTCCACGATGCGCAAGATCGTGGACGGCAAGGATTATGTGGTTCCTTCCACGATTGACGACCCGGCGGTGCTCTCATCGATTGAAGAATCAGCCAGAAATATCGGGTATGGGAAAAAGTAAAAAACAGGCAATGGGCTATAGGCGATGGGCGAGAAGTGAAGAGTGACGAGTGACGAGCAACGAGTTAAAAGCATGTCATGGTGAGCCTGTCGAACCATGAGGTGTAGGGAACGGGCTTGCCGCCCGCAAGGGTGGTTCAAACCGTTCCCTACGGCGTCAGAAAATATGAATCCCGGTTTTTTTGAATATTTCTTCCCGGGAAATCACACCTGTCCGCAAAATAACCGGTTGTTCCGTTGCGGCGTCAATGATCGTGGAGCCTGCGGTGCCTCTCGTGTTCCCAAGATCAACAATGGCATCAAGTCTGTCGCCGAGCTGAGCCATGACCTGATTTACCGTTGCACATTCCGGCGAGCCGGATAAATTCGCGCTGGTTGCCGTCAACGGTTTGCCCAATGCCTCGGCGATTCTCCTGGCGCCGTCATGCCCGGAAAGCCGAATGCCGATCCTTCCGGTCTTCGCCGTCAGAAGGGGAGAGACGCCGTCAGCCGCCTCAAAGACAATCGTCAGGGGGCCTGGCCAGAACTCGTCCATCAGCTTTTGGGCGGCCTTTGGAAATTTACGCACCAGCGGATGCACGTCATCAGGTCTGCCGATAATCACGGAGATGGGATTTGAAAAATTCCGGCCTTTGATCTCGAAGATTCTGCGGATGGCCTGTTCGTTGGTCGCATCCGCGCCCAGACCGTAGATCGTTTCGGTGGGATAGGCAATAACGCCGCCGCGGGAAACGATGGCGGCGGCGCTGGTGATGACATCTTTTTCGGAATGACCGGCTCTGACTTTCAGAATCATGGGCATCAGGGTCTTCCTGAATTTGGCGGATTTTACGAAGCCTTCAGGCTTCTCTGCTTTTTTTCCACGTCTCGGGCCATCTTTTTTACATACGCGGCCAGTCGGTCGTTCAGAGCTTTGTCTTCCAGCGCCAGAAAGCGTATCGCCAGCAGGGCCGCGTTTTTTGCGCCGGCCTTGCCGATGGCCATGGTGGCCACGGGAATGCCTCCGGGCATTTGCACGGTGGATAGAAGCGCGTCCAGGCCGTTTATGGAGGTGGCGTTAATGGGAACGCCGATGACCGGCAGCAGCGTTTGTGAAGCAATGACTCCGGCCAGATGGGCCGCCGCGCCCGCGCCGGCAATAATGATTTTTATGCCGCGGCCGGCCGCCGCTTTGGAGAACTTCGCCGTCCGCTCCGGCGCGCGATGCGCCGAGGTCAGAATCCTTTCGCAGCCGACGCCGAATTCATCCAGAATTTTTGTCGCTTCTTCCATTACCGGCAGATCGGAATCACTGCCCATGACCACGCTGACCACAACGGCCTTTCCGGCGCTCTTTGCCTTCATGCACACTCCTTGGATGACTGGGAAAATGAACGCCGGTTTGATTGAGCGGCGGTTCCCTCTTTTTCAAATGTGCCTGTTTCTTAACGTATTGAAACGGCTTTTGCAAGTTGGTTTTTATCTTGACATATTCGGGGATGCTCTCTAGAGTTTCCCATCGCTGATCAAAGGAGACGGACATGAAAAACAGTTTAACGGCAGTCATTGAAACCAGCAAAGGCGCCATCCGGCTTAAGTTGTTTGCGGATCAAACCCCCCTGACGGTGGGCAATTTTGTCAATCTGGCTAAGCGCGGATACTACAACCAACTGAACTTCCACCGCGTCATTTCCGATTTTATGATTCAGGGCGGCTGCCCCGCAGGAGACGGCCGCGGCGGTCCCGGCTACACCTTTCCCGACGAGTTTGTGGCGGGGCTCCGCCACAGCAAGCCCGGCATATTGTCCATGGCAAACGCCGGCCCCCGAACCAACGGCAGCCAGTTTTTCATCACGCATGTGCCGACGCCCTGGCTGGACGGCAAGCACACGGTGTTCGGCGAAGTGGAAAGCGGCGAGGATCAGAAAGTCGTCAATGCCATCGCGCAGGGCGATACCATTAGGTCCATCACGATCGAAGGCGATGCCTCGGAGCTGATGGAAAGCATCCGGAAGGTTCTGGACCAATGGAACAAGACGCTGGACGCGAAGTTTCCCAAAATGCAGAAAGCTCCGTAGCCAGGGACGTTGAATGAGAGGGCCTATTTCTTGAGAACGCTGCAAATCACACCCGAGAGCATGGTGGACCCGAAGGGAGCGGTCCGCTTCGGCACTTATCGTACGCCATTCAGGAATGCCAACATTCTTGATGCGCCCCTGTATTCTTTTCCCGTGCCGCGCTTCTGGAAGAATTTTCGTCTGAAGGAGTGGCAGCATTTCGGTATCATGACGCCCACGCACTATTTCGGCATGGTCATTTTTGACGCCAAATTTTCGGGTGCTTCTTTTTTCTACGTATATGACCGTTTAAAAAATATCTGTTTTGAACATCAGCGGCAGGTGAGGGGAAAATCAGTGCACGTTGCCGGCCAGCTTTATGATGACGCCTGCCGGTTCGACGCAGAGGGCTACCGCCTGCGCTTTGAAAACAAGCTGGATCATGGTTATCACCGGATTTTAGTCGATATCAAAAGCGACTCGGAATGTCCCGCCGTCAAAGGCGAAATTATCATTCATGAGGATTTGGACGCAACCGAGCCGCTCGTTCAGATTTCACCGATCACTAACACCCGCCCGTTTTATACGCATAAAACGGCCGTGCCGGCATCGGGCAGCATTGTGCTGGGTTCGCAGGAAATTGTTCTGGATCGCCGTTCGGCCATTGCCCTGATCGACGAGCAGAAAACCTATTATCCGTATTTCAGTTTCTGGAAGTGGTCCACGGCGGCCGGCCATCGCGAAGACGGGAAAATAGTCGCTTTCAACCTGTGCCAGAATATGATTGCCGACGATGAAGACCACAACGAAAACTGCTACTGGATGGACGGGAAGATTTCCTGCCTGAAGGCCGCGCGTTTTGAATTCGGCGAAGTGATGGAGCCCTGGAGCGTGAAAACGATGGATGGCAGGATGGATTTGACGTTCGTGGCATTGGGTGAGCGAACGGATGAAATTAACATCGCCGGCGGCCTTATCCGCTCGGACTTTCATCAGCCCTTCGGCCTTTACAACGGCAGCTTAAAAGACGATCACGGCTTAATTTACACTATCAAGGATTTCTTCGGCCTGGTTGAGCATCATGTGACGAGGTATTAGGCTGAAGGCTGAAGGTTGAAGGCCGAAGGTTTAAGGCTGAAGGCTCGTTGTGGTAAATATTTTATCAAATCCGGTTGACAGACTTAACTTCTCTTCATATACTCCCGCGACAAAACCCCAAGACGCGATCTTCAACAGGGAGAAAAATAAATGAATACAAGCTTATATGAGTATCTGGCCGGAAACGGGTACCCGGGCCGCGGCATCTGCATCGGAAAAACCCCGGACGGAAAAAAATCCATGATCGCCTACTTCATCATGGGCCGAAGCGCCAACAGCCGCAACCGCGTGTTTGATTGCATCGAAGGCGGCATCCGCACGAAGGCAGCCGACCCTTCCAAAATGACGGATGCCCATCTCATTATTTACAATCCCGTGCTCACGTTTTCCGAAACGACGATTGTGACCAACGGCGACCAGACCAACACCATCTATGATTTTCTGGCCGCAAACCGCAACCCCGGCTGCAGCTTCGAAGCGGCGCTGGCAACGCGCACATTCGAAGATGACAGGCCCAACTGGACGCCCCGCATTTCCGGCGTGGTGGATATGCGCTCGGGCGGCTATAAAATCAGCATTTTGAAGAGCTGCGGCGGAAATGAAAACAGCGTGGTGCGCTTTACATTCGATTATCCGGAGCCGCTGGCTGGCGAAGGACACTTTATCAGCACCTACAAATGCAACGGCAATCCCATTCCCAGCTTCGAAGGAGAGCCCCTGCGCGTTGCCGTTGACGAGGCAAACCCCAATGAATGGGCGGGCAGACTGTGGGATGCCTTGAACGAAGACAACAAGGTGAGCCTGTTTGTCCGCGCCGTCGATCTTTCAACCGGCTCCTGTGAAGACGTCATCATCAACAAATATAAAGCGGTGGAGGGATAATTCATGAATGAAATGCAACTGAAGTACGGCTGCAACCCCAACCAGAAGCCGGCCCGAATCTTCATGGCGGACGGCGGCAGTCTGCCGGTTGTCGTTTTAAACGGCAAGCCCGGCTACATCAACTTTTTGGATGCTTTCAACAGCTGGCAGCTCGTCTCGGAGCTCAAAGAAAATACCGGCATGGTGGCCGCTGCATCTTTCAAACATGTCTCTCCCGCCGGCGCCGCACTGGGTTTTCCTCTGGACGACGTTTTGCGCCGAATGTACCACATCGCGCCCGACATGGCGCTTTCACCGCTCGCCTGCGCTTACGCGCGCGCGCGCGGCGCCGACCGCATGAGCAGCTTCGGCGACTGGATCGCCCTTTCCGATGTGTGCGACGTTCCCACGGCGAAAATCATCAAGAATGAAGTCACCGACGGCATCATCGCGCCGGGCTACGAGCCCCAGGCGCTGGAAATTCTGAAATCCAAGAAGGGCGGAAACTACAATGTCGTGTCCATCGATCCCCGCTACGTTCCCGCCGCAATCGAGCACAAGCAGGTGTTCGGCATCACCTTTGAGCAGGGCCGCAATGACCTGAAGATCGACGGCCGCATGCTGGAAAACATCGTGACCGAAAACAAGACGCTTTCCGATGCGCAGAAGCGCGACCTCGTACTGGCGCTCATCACGCTGAAATACACGCAGTCCAACAGTGTCTGCTTCGTGCAGGACGGACAGGTGATCGGCGTGGGCGCGGGCCAGCAGAGCCGCATTCACTGCACGCGGCTGGCAGGACAGAAGGCCGATCTCTGGCAGCTGCGCCACATGCCCAAAGTGCTGGATCTGCCTTTTCGGGACGATGTCGCCAAACCCAATCGGGACAACGCCATCGACGTTTATCTGGGCGACACGCCCGAAGACGCAATCGGCGAGGACGTGTGGGCCGAAACTTTTTCGCGCCGGCCCGAGCCGCTTTCAGCGGAGGAACGAAAGGCCTGGCTGGCCGGAGTTGCCGGCGTCTGTCTGGGAAGCGACGCGTTCTTCCCCTTTGGCGACAATATTGAACGCGCCCGCCGCAGCGGCGTCACGGCGATCGTGGAGCCGGGCGGTTCCATCCGCGACCAGCAGGTGATTGACACCTGCAACAAATACGGCATTGTCATGGCTTTTTGCGGGCTCAGATTGTTTCATCACTGAAAAAGCGCAGTGGCATCCGACAAACTTCGCTGGCAGGGCAGCGATCGGATGATAATGAATCAAAAAGAAGGGGCGATATTTTTCGCCCCTTCTTTTTATTCGTTCCGGATTTTCTTCATGTGGTCGATCCGTTTTTGAATGAGTGCCTGCGTTCCAATGTCTTCGCGGTAAGCCACGGGGCCTTTCACAGCTTTAACGCCTTCTTCGGCGATAAGGCGCGCGGCGTCCAGCGTATCGGCAATGCCGACAATGCCGATGGCGCGCGACGAACTCAGATACAAGCCGTCCTCTCTTTTATCCACGGATGAATAGTAAAGTCTGGCCGCACCCACGTCGCCCACGGCTATCTTCGCTTTCGACGATGACGCATCCGGATGATCGGCGGGGAGGCCATAGCCTTTCGGGACAATGTATTTGCAGACGGTTGCTTTCGGCTCAAATTCAATTTTCAATTTGTCGAGCGTGCCGTCAATGATGTGACGGCAGACCTCCAGGAAGTCCGTTTTTAAAAGCGGCAAAATGTTCATGGCCTCGGGATCGCCGAAGCGCGCGTTGTATTCCAGAAGCTTCGCACCATTTTTCGTGGCGATGAATCCGCCGTACATGACCCCCTTGTAAGGGTTGCCGGTTTCTTTTAAAAGCGCCGCCGCCACCTGCCGGGTGATTTCCAGCCCTTCTGCGATGTCCGACGGTTTTAGAAAAGGCATGGAATGGTCGGGAAGGGAATAGGAGCCCATGCCCCCGGTATTGGGGCCGCGGTCGCCGTCAAAGCGTCTTTTGTGGTCCTGCACCAGCGGTGTGCCGACAACGGTTTTTCCGTCGCAGAGGCACTGCAGCGAGAATTCTTCGCCGTCAAATTTTTCTTCAACAATAACAGAGAAACTGTCTTTTAAAATCTGAGTGCATAATTTGAGCGCTTCTTCTTTTGTGGCAAAATGATCGCCCTGTACCAGTACGCCTTTGCCGCCGGTCAATCCGTCCGGTTTCAAGACGATGCCTTCCAAAGCATTTAAAAATGCTTCGACGCCGTCCATGGATGTAAAGACTTTAAACTGCGGATTGCCGGGGATATTGTATTTGCTCACCAGATTGCGGGTGAACGATTTGGAAGTTTCCAGCCGCGCCAGGCTTTGATTGGGGCCGACGGCCGGGATTCCGATTTGCGCCAGTGCATCCACGACGCCGTTGTTAAGCGGGTCTTCCGGACCGATCACGGCAAATTCAATTTCGTTTGCCGTCGCGAAGCCTGTGATCGCTGCAAGATCCGCATAGCTGCCGGGTTGAATTTTTTCCGACAGGGAAGCAATTCCCGGATTGTTGGCTTTCATGAAGGAGAATAAACGCGGGTTTTGCGGGGATCGCGCAATGGCTTCGGCTATCGCATGTTCGCGCGCGCCGTTTCCGACAAGCAGTATATTAGACATGGTCAAATTCTCCTGAATTGTTTATTTGCAATAAGGATTCTTTCAATAACGGAAAAGAATCTTTTAGTCAAATGGAAGGACAACAGCCCAGGCGCACAGAGCTTTTGATGGAATCGTTGTCGCTTGTATGACTAACGGAAGGTTGCGTCATCCCACATCTCTGCCGGGGGAGGAAAACTAACCGCAAACTCGATGCTCAAACGCACCATTCCGTCCAGACGCTTGGGAATGCAGAAGCGGAGTTTTCCGCCGGGCCTTTCCCAATCGTTTGAGCGGACAAACTTTCCATCGCGGACATCTTGAAAAAAGGTTTGTGTGAGCTCGCCGCGGCTGGTTACGCTGGTCGGGTTGCCGTATTTGTCAAGCAGGATGGATTGAACCAGCTGATAGGTCTGGAGCATGTCCTCTGGACGGTCGATGGCGCCAAAATCAATAATGACGAGAGCTTTTTTCAGGATTTTATTTTCCTGGATGAGGACAAGGCGCTGACGCTGTTCAATTTCTTCCAGGACTCTGGTTTCATAGGTCAGATAAACATCATCGCGGACGGGGTTTACAATGCCTTTCGCCTTAAGCAGTTCAACGGCTTTTTCGATTTTCATGCCGGGGATCAGTGCGGCTATATCTACATTGAACAGAGCGGGAATGGCGCTTTCACTGTCTTGCACAAGCGCTTGCTCCTCTGGTTTTGGTTTCCTTCCCGTGGTGGTTTTGGCAGGTTTGTCGAAATAAAAGGTCCAGTAGGCGCCCAATTTGTAGCTGCCCGTCTTCTGCCCGGGATCCGGATCTCTCTGGCCGTAAAGGATCTCCACTCCCAGAACGGAGCGTTCCGTGGTGTATCGATAATTGAAGCCCTGGTTGACTGTTCCCACATCGACGCCTCCATCGTAAGGCCGCTGCAGGTCCGACCAGGAAAGGTTGTAGTCCAGGCTGTGGGGGCCGCTTTTTAACCCCACAATCAGCGTCGGAAGGAGTTCATCCGTTTTGGCGGTCGGGCTTTCTGTTTGGCGATAGAGAATGCCGGGGGTGACGGAGCCGGAGAAACTGCCGAAATGCACAGAGCGGTCCGCGCTGAAACTGATTTGACGGGTTTTGACGTCGACGCCTCCCGCAATGCGGTCGGAAAGGTCCTGAATCTGGCAGCCGAGCCGGCTTTTCCATCCGATGATGGCTGGAATATTAATGTTGGCGCTCACTGTGCCGGTGATCCGGTCGGTGGCTTTGTCATCACTGCTAATGTCCTGTCCGAAAGCGTCCAGAGATCCCAGCGGGCCGTTTAAGTTGAAGCCGTAAACAATCGTGTCCGTCGGGTTATTCATTTCGTAGTTGCTGGTGGTCTTCTGGGCGCGGGCCCTCATCTGATAACCCTTGGGCAAACGCCAGCCCAGGTGTCCTTCCGCATTTTTTGTCGCCGGAGAAACTGAAGCTGCCGAGGGTCGGTAATCCCGGCCGTAAGACTCATAGCGGACCCGATACGTCAGTGGCCAGTTGCTCGAACCGGAACCTTGAAAAAACAATCCATTGTCACTTTGTTTCTGTCCGCTTTCCGGCCCGTCCCAGCCATCGTGATCCCCGGTGAACCTGGACAACTCGCCTTCCAGAAGCAGTTTTTGATTGACGGCTTTCACAATTGCATTTCCGGCGGCGCTATAAATCAACTGCGAACGGCTCAGAGAGGCTTGTTGTTCATCAGCCTGCCTGCTGTTTTGAACGGCGTTTAAGCTGAATTTGCCGAATTTTGCGTTGTCTATCATATACGAAGCGCCGTTAAAGTAGCTGTCCTGAAGGTGGAAATTGCGCCAGGAAGATTGCCGAGCGCCTGAGGTGATGATGAAAGAATGTCTGCTGCCGGAGTTTTGGAATGGCTGAAGATCAAGCTGCACTCCCTTCAGGGAGCTCTGTAAGGTACGGTACGTGTAATAAGAGAAAATGTCCCCCATTTCCAGACGCAGGGGGATGAGACTGTCACCCTTGGTTTTGGTCAGATTCAGTCGCTCGGGAACAATTCCGTAGTAGTTGCTCCGGTAAGGCGAGTTGTTGAGCACGCCGGTAATTTCGCCCCGCCAGGTGTCGTATTTGCTGACCGATTTGCTGAAGTTGAGATTGAGCTCGTCGTAGGATCTCAACCCGGTGAAGGGGTAAGTGGCCTGGGTTTCATCTCCCGAATTTCCATAATAATCCACTCTGAGGGTATTGCTTCCGTTGATCTTCCAGGCATCAAAAGAGGTTTTGATCCATTCTCCCGGTGTTTCAGGATCTTCCGCGCATAGGGGTGAGGCTGCCACGAAAAAAAACAGCAAAAGAATCACGGCGATCGAACAGTTTGATTCTGCCCGCTTGTTCTTATTTGGTCTCATTCTCCCTCCACGCAAAACCGTTAATTTCATAGCTTGACAAGAGAATTTACGGTTAAACGGATATCGTTGCTGGCCAGTTGCTGCACGGTAAACTCGATGCGGTAGCGCAAACCGGTCACTTTATGCTGCACTTCCAGCGTGTAAGTTCCCGTTCCGATTTTATAGACGGTATCACCGCCCGGCCAGACATACGTATTCCCAGACGGCGGGATGATCAGCTTGTAGTCCGATTTGCTTGCGGTTCCCACGACATTGCTTTTGGCAAATCTATAGTCATTCATGACGAAAAAAGTTTCATAGCTCAAATCCGGCGATGACGGCAGCGGCTCAACCCGGCAAACCGTGGCGTTGCTCTTTAAATAGCAGCCGACGCTTTCTATCCAAGAAGCCAGATCGGATATTCCTGAAGACGGCGAACAGGTCATAGTTGTTTCTTTTTTGCCGGATTGGCAGACGCCGCCGCGGATGCATTCCGCAAGGTCGTCCACGCTGGAGACGACCACACCGCCAAAATTGAGAACCGGCTGTGTCGTATGGAAGGGATTATTGCCGCTGATGTTGGTTATGCTGAGAATTTTGAAAACCGCTTCACCTTCGGCTGCGGAGGGTGAAGAAGGCAATGTTTCTTTTTGCTTTTCCGGTTCTTGTGGAGCAACAAAATACTGTCCAAAACCGGCAAAGGGCTGCTGGCTGTCCGCATCGAGAACCGTCGATTGAGCCCAGCCGTTAACTGCGGCCCAGAAGATGAAAAACAAAGTCAGAAATGAATGCGTTATGTCAAATCTTATTTTCATTTTTTTCTCCGTTATCGATATAAAATGCCGCCCGCCGCTGTGATGGATTCGCCGGTGATCACCAGCGGTGTTTGGGGGTTGGCAAGGAGGATCAGCTCCACGCGCAGCGTCATATCCGGGTTGAACCCGTTTTTAAGGCCGACCAGATTGTTGAAGCAGCCTCCCTCGTTGGCGGAGATGGTTTCCACCGGAGTGACGGCTTCGGCAAGCGTAATTGCTCCGGCCCGTTCCAGACGCCACGAACAAAAGGGCGCGCTGTCCAGCGCCGCCAGATCCCCTTTCACGGCCGCGCCGATTTTAACGCTGTCCGCGACCACCACCAACTCCTGCCCCTGCCGGTCCAGATTCCGGATCATTTCGTTGAAGGTTTTCTGATCTTCCCTTTCGGTCTTGATTTTTTGCTTTTCCTGCTCTCTTTGCGAACGGCAGTAGTCTTCCACGGGCATGCCGGGGTTGAAGCCGAAAAGATCGATCATCGAAGTGATTTTTTTCTTGCAGTCCGTTATGGATTCCAGACTGCCTGCGTCGCTGAGCGCAACCTTCTCAAGAACCGTGAAGGGCGGCGTGACGGGAAGGAGCTTAATGTTGACTTTGCGCGCGCCCGACTTGATGTTGAACGAGGCGACCACGGTATTGTTTTTTACCACGGAGACCTGCTCCATTGTAAGAGTTGTTTCCAGATCGCTTGTATATCCATTGTTGCAGGGAGCAAACCGTGTGCTCCTGCTGGCCTCGCCCCTCCAGATGGCCAGGTATTTGCTCATATCCGCCGGGCCGGTGACGATCAGCCGATAAGCAGTGCGGCCGCCCGCCTGATGGTCGGCAATCAGAACCGCCTTGTTGACGCTGACGTTGACCGTGTTGGATTTGATTTCTTCCTCATTTCCCGCCAGATAAGCACTGCCTGCCTTATCGTAATCGCTGCCTCCCATCCGGGCGGTAATTTGAGTTGTGCCCAGACGTCCCGTTGGCCGGGCCACGATAATCTCCTTTACAAGAGAGTCCGGTCCGTATCGTTCACTGCGCAAAGACGCGACTTCGGGATTGCTGGAGTCAATTTTCACCAGGCGGGAGGGCGCTTTCAGGTTCAGAGGAAAGACTTCGCCGTCCGGCAGAACCACCTGAGGTGATAACAGAACCATTGGATCGGTTGAACCAAGGATCAGATCAATGGGTTCGTCAACTTTGCGGGCTGATCTTTTATTCAAACCGGCGTGGAGCTCAAGACCGCTGATGGCCGCATCCGTGGTCGCCAGCTTGTTTTCATAGGTATAAAGCGCTTTGCCGCCTTTTTTGTCGACGATTTGCAAGGCAATTTTAACCGGTTGCCCTTTTTGACGGGCATTATCTGCGGCAAAGGGCGTTAAAAATGCTCCCTCCGATTGCCATTCCTGCCCCGCAAGGGAAAAATCCGTGGTTTCTTTCCGCCAGGCGCCGCCGCTTGCCGACCAGCGCACCTCGTATCTTTTCATGTCCGCGGGGCCTTTGATTTGCACAAGGACTTTATGGTTTTTCCCCGGCACAACATCGTGTTTGGACATGGCCGCATCCAGAACGATGTTGACGCGGTTGGCCGTCAGCCGGTGTTCAACCGATTCATTGCCTCCCAGGGTTATCCGGAATCTGGTTTCTCCAGTTCCTCCGCTGTAGTTTCCGCGGTTTTTAGAGATAAAGAAAGGCCCCTGACCGGTTACGGTCAGAGTCACCGGAGCGTTTAGCTTGCTTGCGGGGTGGGCCTTCAGGCCGCCGGCATCTCCATAATCAAGGAGCACCAGAGGCGAAAGAAGCGCATTACCTCTGGCTGAGGTGAAGCTTTTAACGTCTGCGTCTCTGTAAAAAAAGTCAAGTTGCGGCGGTTCGCCGTAGGATTCGCTGATATCATAACCGGCAAAACCGAATCCCTTGAGAGACACTGCCGTGAATTGAAGTTCGGCGGCTTCTTCTCCAGCGGCTTTGTATCCGGCCAGGGCTTTGTCTGATGCAGAAAATTCGGGAACACATTTATGGTAAATTCGGTAAGGTTCTTTGTTTGAATATTTTCTGGAAGAGGTAAAACGGATTTTTTTTAAGCCCGGACTTGAAAATGTGGCCATTTTCATTCCTTCTCCCAGCTTTGTCCCCGGGGACGCTTCCGCCTTCAGGTTCAAATCATTGGCGTAAAGCAGCAGATCGGAGCGGCGGTAATTGGAGGTTTTGGGCAAGTCCGCCCATTTGCCGCAGTAGCGTTCAGATGACGTCTTTTTGCATCTTCCCGCATTGTTTCTTTCGATGCAGACAGAACGTGAGGAAGCGTTCAGGCAGCACGACGATCCGGATGCAGAAGCGCTTATCCCGGTCCAGATGATATCTCCCCGCAGTGATATGCGAACCTGATAAGGCAGGCCGAGGCTTTGAGACGTCACCGGATCGGCGGCGACCAGCATTTCAGTTCCGGAAGCCGTCAAGTCTGAGCTGTAGCTGGCGGTTAGATTGTAAAAGGGGGATACGTCAGCCGCCAATCGGAAATTTTCCGTTAAAAGCGAACCGCCCTCGGGGAAAGATATTTTTTCCTCTTTGACGGCCGCTGCTTCCGGATATTGGATAGAGAGGCGAAGCTCTTTTCCTTTGGGCAGGTCCCTCGCAATGGTTTCCGGGTCAATTGCCGTGGCGGCCAGATAGGAACCAAACTGCTCCTGGTGGTTATTCTTTAGTATATCCAAAAGTTTACGGTATGCGGTGAGGTTCTTTTCCACAAAATCACGAGGCGCTTCGATAACCTGTTCGGCGGGATTCTTTTTTTCTTCGCTTCCGGCCGTTGCGGGCCATGCCAAAACGGCAAAAACAAGAAAAGCCAGCGGGATATTTGAAAACCAGGAATGAAGACTTGCTTTTTCGGCAGGATATGTTTTGCGGATTCTCTGCAAAACACGAAAGCGCCGTATCAAAAAGCCTCTTTTCATAGGGCATACCTCCTTTAATATCCCGCGGCCACGCATTTCTGGACCTCTTCCGCGAGCCATTTTTCCTGGGAACCGGCCAGAAACTGTTTGCGCAAAAGGGCGCATTTTTCCGCCTTGATCGCCGCCGCCGCTTCCTGGCTGACCAGTAAGACACCCACCGCCGCTTTTTCGTCCAGACCGCCCTGTTTATCCGGAGCAACCGTGGCTTTCGGTCCGGCATCAGATATCTGTTCGGCCTGTTTGATTTCCGGTTCGAGTTTTTTCAGTGCCTCGTCGAGTTTTTCCTGCCCTGCTTTTTGCTGCTCCATCAGGGTTTTAAAATCAGGATCATTGGAAATTTGCCCTGTGTTGAATTCATCGATGGAATTTTTCAGGCCGACATCGTCGAGTTTGGCGATATCCTCCGCCGCCCGGATGCGATTCTGTCCCGGCGCCCAGTGCAAAAGATCAGCATCCAGTTCTCTGCCCGGCGGAATCATTTTGGGGTCTGCCTTCTTCATGAGGTCCCAGTCAATAGCATTGTTGACGTCATCGATTTGCAGGCCGACTTTTTTGGCTTCTGTTCCAAAATTGACGACCAGATCATACATCCCTCCCATGGGTGTCAGGCCTTCTTTGCCGGTCTTGTCCACCGCGTCCTGAAGAGCCTTGGCCACCGTCGGGTTCTTGCCCGCCGCCGGGTAAATGCCGTCGGGGTCAATGACCACAATTTTCCAGCGGTCATCTCCTCCGGGAATCTTGTCGAAACTGAAGTTTTTCGGCGTGTTGTCCAGCCAGACATAACCTGAATTGTTCAGATCGCGCCGGGCCTGCTCCCAAGCCAACTGCTGCCCCTTGGTCATGACGCCCCCTTGATCTTTAATCTGTCCCGCCGCATCGGAGGCAACCTTTTCGATTTTCTGATAGCGTATTACCCCCCGTTCAGTTTCAACAAAAAATTCTCCTTCCATTTTGGCAACCCGAAGGGAGTCGCTTTTAATTTCATGCTCCAGAACCTGGCGTCCGAATTTGTCGTGAGCATCCTGAAAGGCCAGATCTTCTTTGGACAGGGGTTGGTTGGTTTTTCTGAGCACCATATTTGAATCATCCGCGTCTTTTACAACGGTATTCATGCCGCCTTTTCCCAGTGAGTCGCCTTCGACTTCTTTTAGTAAAACTTTATTTCCCTGACCGTCCACCGCTTCGATTAACCGGCCTCCTTCAACGGACGTTCCTTTGGGCAATTGTTTGTTGCCTTTCAGCATGTCCTGAAGTTTTTGATTGAGCTTCATCTGCTCTTCGGCCAGTTCCTTGACGGCTTTAGCCGTTTGCCGGGTCTCGTCGGAAAGAGCGGCGGCGTTTTTGGCCAGTTTAAGCTGACTTTCGACGGTGTCGAGTTTCTTTAATGCTTCCGAGGCCTTAACTTCCACGCGCATGCCGCGGATGATATCGTCGGTTGCGCCCAATCCCTTGGAGATGCCCTTATCGGCCATCGCCTGTAAAACAATAGAGGCGATGTCGGAGGCGACATTCATGCCTTCCTTCACTTTTTGTGTGGAAACAAGCTGTCCATTAAGGCGGTCGATTTCCTGTTGCACCGATTCACCCGGCTGGGGGGCAAAACGATCCCATGAAACAGGAGCGACATCTTTGGCGATTTCCACCGCCGCCACGGCAAGGTTTCCCGCTTTGCCCCAGATAAAATCTCCAGCTTGACGGTTTAAATTAATAAAATCGATGCTGCCGAGGGTCCGGTCAAGGTTTTTGACGAAGGTGACGGATTTATCGAATGTATCCAGCGGATGTGCGGCAGCATATTGAACCATTTGCACCGGTCCGGCCAGGGCTTCCGTGGTTTTATAGGTCACATCAAATAAGAATTGTCCGGTTTTTCCCAGGCCGAAGCCAATGATCTGTGTTTCATCTTCTTCCGCTTTTATTTTAATTTTTAGAAGATCTCTTTCAAAGCGCAGTGTGTCTTCTCCGTTGAGCTTAAGGTGCAGGGCAAAGGGAAAATCGCTGATTTCCGGCCGGATCAGCGGCTTGTATTCCTTTTGGGGAGCGATCCGGTAGCCCATGCCGGGCAGAGAGTCCGGCGTGTTAGTTTCACCTTTGGCATACTGAAGGTTGGTTGAATTTTGCAAGAAATCGACATTTGCATTCTGGATCGTGTAATGCAGCGGTTTCATTTCGCCCAGACAGTGTTCAAAATCGCCGCTTAAGGCCATGGTGTGCAGCTCCGAACGGCTTTTGCTGTAGTTGTCAGCATATTCCCTGCCTTCTTTGGTCGCTTCTTCAAGGCGTTTGGCGTGCTGGCTCATCAGCCCTTCGGCTTCAAACTGTTTGTAGAAATCATTGCGGGCGGCATTCCAGCGCTCAATCAACTTCTCGTAGTTTTCTTCCAGTTGATAGCGCAGGTCTTGTTTGCTTTTCCCCTCGGCTGAATCCGGATCCGCAAAATAAAAGTATTTATCTTTGTCTGGAGAATGCACCGCGGCAACCTGACCGTCTTTCATCTTGCCTTCGGCCAGAATGCCGTTTTCCGCCGCGATCTTTTTAAGTTCCAGAAATTCCTTCATAAATCGACCCGGTTCGGCCACATTTTGCGCATCGGCGACAACGATAAAATCGCCGATGCCTTTGTTGTATGCCTTGATCCATTCAATGTAGAGGTTTTCCCGGTTTTGCTGGGTGATCTGGTAAGCATCTCCCAGTCGAATTAAATCGTTCATGAGATTGATCACTTTGTCGCAGGGACGCATCAGCCTTGCTTCCATGCGGCGGATTCTATCGGCGAGGCCGTTATCCGGTTTTTGCGGTTCCGCGGCGGCGCAAAATATGGTTGAAAACAGAATCAATCCGATTATCACAGCGGGTAATCCAAAAGAAAAAAATGTCTTTCTTGCGTATGATTTCATAGATGTAGTCCTATTGAGCCACGGCGAAAACTCTGGCTTTTGTTTCCTGGTAAAGTTTGAGCGCCTCCTGAAGCTTTTGCGACGCTTGAAACACGGAATTGAACATCATCTCCAGATCACTTTTGGAAAAGCATTGTTCGGTGATAAAAACCGCCCAGGGTGGTTCTTCAGGCTGCATTTTGGCCAGGGTCCAGACACCGCCTGGCCTACCGTAATATTTTTGCGCAAACATGTCGTAATTATTGGAATAGCCGAAAAAATTATTCATGCCCCGACGTTTGTTTTCGGTTTCTTCCTTAATCAGATTTTCCGCGCTTTCCAGAAGGGAACGGTCCGATGAAAAAGAGGTTTGTTTCAAAGTTTCCACAATTGCCGCCCAAACCAGGTGTTGAATCTCGTCTTTGCCAACTTTTCCCAATTCTCCTTTCTTGAATGATGTTTCTATATTCTGCAGAGAATCGTTTAGCGCCGTCAGAAGCTTCAGTGTGTAATTGATATTTCTCAGCCTGAAGATCACTTTATCCGGAATCTCATGACCGCAGGCCCACCCGTTAATTTCCAGGGTGAGCTCCGACAGGGGATTGTAATAGGAGTAAGCATTGGCTTTTGCGGGCAGGTTTATGGAAAGATAAGTTTCGGGAGCTTTTAGAGTGTGGGTTTCGCCCAAGGCGTCGGCGCCGGTAAAGGAAATCAAGGCGGCAAGAAGAAAGGCGGCGAGGATGGAAAAAGAATGGCAGTTCGTTTTTCTTTGGATCATGGCGCCTCCTCTTTTATTTTTTCAGATATTTCGTAAATGATTTCGTTCTTTCCCGGAACCCGGACAAAGCCGTTTTTGTTGTCGTTGAATTCTATCTGGGAGTTGACCTCCACGGAACCGAGCGTAACGCGCCTTTGGGAACCGTCGGGATCCTTAACAATCTTCTGCTCCAGAATTTGCATGGATCCCATGTCCATAACCCGCAGGCGGGCGTCCCTAGGTATGCTGGTTTGCATGGCGTCGCCAAAGCGCGATTTGTCGTAGAAATTATCGGAAAGACTAGAGGAAATGTCGCCGTTATTCCAGGTTTTGAGCGCCTCCTGCACGTTGTCGCGGATAAGGCCCGTCCGGGGAGCGATGGGCTTTTCAATTGTTTTTCCGTCAGACTTGAGGCGTGTGGGAGCTGGAATTAAATTTATAGAGCGCAGTTCCTGGGCCGCTAGATCCGGCGGCACTATAAGAACCACAGCGACAAAAAGGACAAGGAGCAGATAATGTTGCTTCATTAGCTGGTAACTCCCTCCTGATTTTAAAATGTGATACAAATAAAAAAGGAACTCAGGTTAAGGTTATATAAATGATAATTTCTCTAGATTGTTGCTTATAAAAAACATATCTTGTCCTGTCAAGAATATTTTAAAATATTTTCAGAGTCTAAAAAATATCAATTGATCATGACAATGATTTGCAATTTGACATTATTTTGGAAGATAATCGCTTTTGGAAAGCTTTGTATCATTTTTTGATGGAATCTGATAAATTAAAAAGCATGAAACAGTCCAGCGAGGTGAATTGATTCATTTTGAGTTCCGATATTATTATTCTGCTCATTCTTTTTTTATTTTCCGGTTTTTTTTCGTCTTCGGAGGCGGCCCTCCTGTCGCTTTCGGATCTTCATCTGCACAAGATGAAATCGGACAATTATCCTTTTCTCAATTCCGTGGTGAAGCTCCTGGAGCATCCCCGTCGCCTGCTCATTACCGTGGTGACCAGCAATGAAGCCGTCAACATCAGCATTTCCATTCTGGCGGCTTCGCTGTTTATCGGCTTGTTCGGCGTCAGCGGCCAATGGATTTCAATCGTCGTAACCTCCGTTGTTCTTTTTCTGGCTGGCGAGGCCATTCCCAAAACCTTCGGCGTGACGTATCCCATGCAGGTTTCCTCGGCTGTGGCGCCGCTGCTGCTCTGGATTTCCCGTCTGGAATTTCCGGTTGTCGCCGCGCTGGAGAAAACGCCCGGTTTGATTTTAAAAAAGCTGGATCAGCGCAAAACCCGGGAGACGGATGTTTTAATGGAGGATGAATTCAAACACCTGATTGACGCGGGCAGCCGTGAAGGCGTGGTGGATGAATCTCAAAAAGAACTCATCAAGACGATTTTTGAATCGGGAGACAGGCCGGTGACGGATATCATGATCCCCCGCGTGGAGATGTTTTGTCTTGCGCTGGATATGCCGGCTTCGGACATTGTCCGGGAGGTGGTTCGCGGCCGGTATGAGCGGGTGCCCGTTTACCGGGAAGACCGCGACGACATTATCGGCATTCTCTTTGCCCGCGATTTGCTCAATGATGCTTTGCGCCGCGGGGAATCCGCCTCCATTGAGAAACTCCTGGCCAGACCCTATTTTGTTCCGGAGAGCAAAACCATCAACGGCCTGCTGCATGCCTTTCAGGAAAAATCGATTCAGATCGCCATTGTGGTGGATGAGTACGGCGGCGTGTCCGGTCTGGTGACGCTGGAAGACATTCTGGAGCATTTGTTTGAAGAAGCCTACGGTGATGATGATGCGGCCAATTGCGAGTGCGATATTCTGGACGCGAACACGATCATTGTGCCCGGCAAAATGTCGATCGAACAGGTCAACGAACTGTTGCAGGCATCCCTGCCTCAGGATGAATTTGACACCATCGGCGGCTTTGTTCTGCATTTATTCGGGAAAATGCCTGAACGCGGCGAAAAGATCCAGTTCGAAGCCTATCATTTTCGCGTCGAGAGCGTCGGCAGAACGCGCATCCTGAAAATCCGGATTGAAAAAGAAGCACCAGCCCCATCGGAGGCGGACGAATGAGCCTCTATCTCATGATCGCCGTCATCGTGCTTTGTCTGATTTTGGAAGCTCTGTATTCCGGGGGAGAAGTTGCGTTGTTTTCTTCCGACATCAACAAGATTAAATATTATGCGCGTCGGGGATCGTCCGCCGCCCGCCAGGCGGTCAAATTGAAGGAACATCCCGAATGGTTTATCTCCACGGCGCTCATCGGCACCAATCTGGCCGTTATTGTCGCGTCCACGCTGGCCACCGGGCTTCTGATCAAATATTTCGGCGCGAAACTAGGCGAGCAAATCGCCTTCCTGATCATGCTGCCCACCCTGTTTATCATCATTATTATCCGCAGCATCTTCCAGCACTATGCGGAGTCCATGGCCATCCGGGTGGCCCATTTCATCCGTCTTTCCTCCTATGTGTTTTATCCGCTGGCCTACTCGGTCGCGGCGATCTCCCGGGGCGCGGTGAATCTTTCTTCCGATCCGAAAATCAGACAGCACTCCTATATTACCAAAGAAGGGTTAAAGTATATTCTGGGGGAAAAGACGGAGGGCGGCGACATTCTGACAACGGAAAAGGAAATGGTCAGCCGCGTCTTTGATTTTTCCGAACTCACGGCGGAAAAGATCATGGTGCCGATTTCAGCGTTGACCGCTCTGCCGCAAACGATGACGATTGAAGAAGCGGCCTGTGTGGTCGCGGCAAAAAAATATATGCGCATTCCCGTTTACGCCGACACCGCCTATAACATTGTCGGTATTTTGCATTATTTCGATCTTCTGGACATGTTGTTGCAACAGCAGCAAACGGCGGCGGCCGATTCCGAAAAGGCCACGGTGGCCGCCTGCATGCGGGCGGATGTTTTTTATGTTCCGGAAACGAAAAAGGCCGGTCCGCTTTTGATGGATATGCAGAGAAAACGCGAGCACATGGCGGTGGTCGTGGATGAATACGGAGGCGCGGTCGGAATCGTGACCATGGAGGACATCGGGGAGGAAATTGTCGGCAGCATCGATGAAGAGTACAACAAGGGGGAAAAGCTCTACAAAAAAACGGCCCCCGGCCGGTATCTGGTGAACGGCCGAATGAAAATCGAGGATTTGAACCAGATCCTGTTGACAAGGTTGCCCGAGGGCAACTATGAAACCCTTGGCGGTTTTCTGATTGCGCAGGCGGGGAGAATCCCCCTGCGCCGGGAAAGGCTGGAGTTCGGCGGGATGATTTTTGTCGTGGAGGACTCGGATCAGAAATCCATTCGGGAAGTTTTGGTGATTGCTCCGCAGCCCCTGGAGGGGCCGCTGACACACACGGGCTAAGGGGGAAGACGTTGGAAAAGAAATTGCAGTTCTGCGCTTTGATTCTCGCGGCGGGGAAGGGGACCCGCATGAAATCGGATATGGCCAAAGTGCTTCATGTTCTGGAAGGGAAGCCCCTGCTGCACTATTCGCTGAAAGCGGCCCGCGAAGCCGGCGCGGCGAAAATCGTTGTGGTGATCGGACATCAGGCGGGCAGGGTGCGCGAGGCGTTTGCCGACCCGGATCTGATTTTCGTGGATCAGATGCCGCAACTGGGAACAGGACACGCCGTGATGCAGGCCGGGAGCGCGCTTGCCGGCTATCAGGGCTTGACCGTCATCCTCTGCGGCGACGTGCCGCTTTTGAAGCCGGAAACCATTTGTTCGCTGATTCGTCATCATCAGGAAACCAAGGCATGCGTGACGGTGCTGACAACCGAGCCGCCCGGGCCGCACGCCTACGGCCGCATCGTAAAAAACTCCCGCGGCGACGTCCTGAAAATTGTCGAGCACCGGGACGCCACGGAGAACGAGCGAAAGATTCTGGAAATCAATACGGGGATTTATTGCGTTGAGACGCAGTTTTTGTTCGCCGCGCTGGCCCAGGTGAAAAACGATAATCAGCAGAAAGAATATTACCTGACGGATATCGTGGAAATCGCCCGGCGGGAGGACCGCAAGGTACAGGCTTTCCTGACGGAGGATTATGTCGAGGTGATGGGAATCAATACCCTCGAAGAGCTGGGGAAAGCCGGTGTTTATTTAAGAACAGGCGATAAGCGATAGGTAAGGGGCGAGAGGCGATGGGCGACAGGAAAGATAACAAAACCCTCTCAATGGCCGCTCAAAGGGATATTGTTTGGGCAACAGCCTGCTTAGACTCGCTATAGTGGGATGGTTTTGATTCGTGTCCAATGTAATTTCTGATCTTCAGGGCAAGGCGCTGCTCGCGCCGCTGGCCGGCGTTACGAATCTGCCGTTTCGGCTGGTGGCCCGCCGGCTCGGCTGTTCGCTGTGCTTTACCGAAATGATCAGCGCCAACGGCCTGATTCGCGAATCGGCGCAAACGCTTGAATATCTGAAAACATCCCCGGAGGACCTGCCTCTGGGGATTCAGCTTTTCGGGGCCGATCCCCTTGTCATGGCCAGGGCCGCCGTAATGGTTGCCGGGCAAAATCCCGCCCTGATCGACATCAATATGGGCTGTCCCGTGAAAAAGGTCGTTAAAACCGGCTCCGGCGCCGTATTGATGAAGAATCCCCTTCTCGCGGGCCGGATCATAGCGGCCGTTGTTCGGGCGGCAAAGCTGCCGGTAACCGTTAAAATCCGTTCCGGTTGGAGCCGAAGCTCCATCAACGCCGTTGAAATAGCTAAAATTGCAGAGGATTCAGGGTCTTCCGCAATCATCGTTCACGGCCGTACGGCCGATCAGGGCTTTTCCGGCGTTGCGGATTGGAACATTATCGGCTCCGTAAAGCGCGCCGTCCGTATTCCGGTGATTGGAAACGGCGATATTCGGGAACCTGAAGACGCGCTTCGAATGCTGGCGCAAACCGGGTGCGACGCGGTGATGGTCGGAAGAGGCGCATTGGGCAATCCATGGATATTCATGGGGATTCATCAATTATTGGCGGGCGAAAAGGATCATGGCCGCCCCTCATGGCCGGATCGGCAGGAGGTCATGAATCAACACTGGGAAGATGAAGTTCGCTATTGCGGCAGGCATTTTGCGGACAGGTCTTTTCGCAAACATTTGCTCTGGTACACCAAGGGTTTGGCCGGTTCGGCCCGGCTGAGGGAAACGCTGGGAAAAATGACGGACAGCGACGCGATGCGGTCGGAGGTTGAGCGGTATTTCCGGTCACTCGAGGCTTCTGAGAGCCCCAAATAATGGCTTGACATCTCCAGCGTGAATTGGCATAAATAAAACCAAAGAAAAAAGCAGGTTCGCAGGCATATATTCTTGCTGAACAAAGGATGGAAGCAACGTGGAAATCGGGAAATTTAATGAGCTTGAAGATAAAATTAAACAGATTGTCGGCGAACAGAGTTTTTTGAAAAAACAGATTTCAACATTGGAGGAAGCGCTAAGAAATAAAGAATCGGAAATAGAAGGGTACAAAAGCAAAATTATCGCACTAGATGAGGAAAGGAACCATGTTCGCGCAAGGGTGGATTCGTTGCTTGATTTACTTGCAGATATAAAGGTAGTCCAATAAGCTTCCAGGGCGTGGGTATTGAAAAAGCGTTACGAAATTAAAATTTTTGGACGGGAACTTGCGGTTTTAAGTGATGCGGAAGATGAACAAGTGGCCAAGGTTGTCCAGTATGTCAACGAAAGAATGGAAGACATTGTGAAATCGAACGAAGGACTCCGGACAGTGGATGTGGCCATCCTGGCGGCTTTGAACATTTCAGAAGATTATTTAAAATTAAAGGGAGTTAACCAGGACCTGTGTGATCAGATGATTCACCGGTCCGAAAAATTGATTGAATTGATCGAAAACGCAAGTTAAAGAATTACCCCTGCGATGTGCGTGATTGTCATTTGTTTTTGAGCCAACATTTTGAACCCGGGGCCTATACTTGTTTGCGGTGTGCATGTCCGCTTTGTCCCGCTGGTCGGGGGCAGAAAGCCTGAAACAAACAAAACCGGCGCCCACTTATTGTAAAAGGTTCAAAATCGTGATCAACACGGCATAGGCGGGGGTTTTTTTTACCCCTCTTTCCCTTTCCCATCCGATCAAAATCATATTGAATGGAATCATGAATCCTTCGGCAGGTTTGCTGCGTCATTCCGGCCGAAAGGTTTAAATATAATTCTGTTGACGCAAGCGGACTGGTGTTCAAACAGCAAAGCGGGCCCGACAGGATAAAAAGGAGGTTGGAACGATGCCAGACGGTGTTCTGTATGTTCTGTTGATCATAGTGGCGGTTTTGGTGGGCGCGGTTGCCGGTTATCTTCTGAAACAAATCTTTACCGCGAGAAAGCTCAGGGCTTCGGAGAGTCTTGCGGCGCGCATCGTGGAGGAATCCAAGAAGGAAGCCGATACGATCAAGAAAGAAGCCATTTTGCAGGCCAAGGAAAATCTGCTGAAAATGAAAGCGGATTTTGACGCGGAGACCAGGGAGGTCAAAAGCGAGCTGGAAAGCCTGGAGCGGCGCATTCGCAGCAAAGAAGAAAACATGGACAAGCGAATGGACGCCCTTTCTCAGAAAGAATTGAATATCGAAAACCGCGACAAAGCCCTGAACCAGAAAGAGCAGGCGATCGAGGAAAAACACCGCAAGATCGACGCGCTGGTGGATGAGCAGAAAAGCAAGCTGGAAAAAATTGCCGGCATCACGCCGGAAGAGGCGAAAAATATTCTGATTCAGTCGATGGAAGCGGACGCCAGGCGCGACGCGGCGGTGCTGGTCCGCAAGGCGGAAGAAGAAGCCAAACTGACCGCGGACAGGAAAGCCCGTGAAATTATTGCCTATTCCATTCAACGATATGCGGGGGATTACGTGGCGGAACGCACTGTGTCCGTCGTCAACCTGCCCAGTGAAGAGATGAAGGGCCGCATTATCGGGCGTGAAGGGCGAAACATCCGGGCGATTGAAGCGGCCACCGGCATAGACCTGATCGTCGATGACACGCCCGAAGCGGTGGTTCTTTCCAGTTTTGATCCCATTCGGCGCGAAGTGGCCCGCATTTCGCTGGAGAGGCTGATTCAGGACGGAAGAATTCATCCCGGCCGGATCGAAGACATCGTGAAAAAGGTGGAAAAGGAAGTTGAGCAGATCATTCGGGAAACGGGTGAAAAAGCGTCGTTTGACTGCGGGGTTCATGATATTCATCCGGAAATCATCAACATGCTGGGCGCGCTGAAATACCGCACCAGCTATTCGCAGAACGTTCTGCAGCATTCCATTGATGTGGCGTATCTCACGGGGCTGATGGCCGCCGAACTGAAAATGAACATCAAGGAAGCCAAGCGGGCGGGTCTGCTGCACGACATCGGCAAGGCGGTGGATCACAAAATTGAAGGAACCCATGCGGCGATCGGCGCTGATTTTGCCAAGCGGTTCGGGGAGACCCCCCGCATTGTTCAGGCCATTGCCACGCACCACGACGACGGGCGCAACAATACGCTTTTGGGCGTTTTGGTCCAGGCGGCCGATACGCTCTCCGCGGCGCGGCCGGGCGCGCGCAGGGAAATGCTGGAAACCTACGTGCAGCGCCTGGAGGAGCTGGAGAAGATCGCTCATTCCTTTACCGGCGTGGATAAATGCTTCGCGATTCAGGCGGGGCGGGAAATCCGCATCATGGTGGAAAACGAGAAAATTTCGGACAACGACGCCGTCATGCTTTGCAATGACATCGTGAAGAAAATCGAAAACGAGCTGACCTATCCGGGGCAGATCAAGGTCACGGTCATCCGGGAAACCCGCGTGTCCAATTTTGCCAAGTAGGCTCGTCGGAAATTGAGCAAACAATGAAAATTCTTTTTATCGGAGATATTGTCGGCAAGCCCGGACGCCGGGCGGTTCGGGAACTGCTGCCGTCCGTGGTCAACGCGCATGCCGTGGACCTGGTGATCGCCAATTGTGAAAACGCCGCGGCCGGCTTCGGCATTACCCGGGAGATTGTCGAAGAACTGTACGCACTGCACATTGACGTGCTGACGTCCGGCAATCACGTCTGGGATAAAAAGGAGGCGGTGGAATTTATCGGCGATTACGAAACGCTGATCCGGCCGGCCAATTATCCGGGTTCGGCCCCGGGGATGGGATCGGCGCTGATGCCGACGGCCGCGGGTGATTTTGTCGGCGTGGTCAATCTGGCCGGAAGAATTTTCATGCAGCCGCTCGATTGTCCGTTTGTCGCCGCCAAAGAGCAGATTGCCCGGCTGAAGGCCAGGACCAATGTCATCATCGTGGATATGCATGCGGAAGCGACCTCCGAGAAAAAAGCCATGGGCTGGTATCTTGACGGTGAAGTCTCCGCAGTTCTGGGCACCCACACGCACGTGCAGACGGCGGACAACGAAATTCTGCCGGGGGGCACGGCCTACATCAGCGACGCCGGTATGACCGGTCCCTTTGATTCCGTGATCGGCATTCAGAAAGAAACCATTATCAAAAAATTTTTGAATCAGTTGCCCGCTAAATTTGACGTGGCCAAAGGCGACATTCGCCTGCAGGGCGTTGTGCTGGACATTGACGGGCAAAGCGGCCGGGCCCGGGCTATTGAGAGAATCAGCGTTTCATTACATCCATAAACGGAGGCGGAGGGGATGAAAAGCGCATATGAGGTCTTACAGGAAAGAGGCTTTGTCGAACAGGTCACGGACGAGTCCCTGATTTCCGATCTTTTTGCCAAAGGCCCCGTCACCTGCTATATCGGTTTTGATCCCACGGCCGCCAGTCTGCATATCGGCAGCCTGGTGCCCATCATGGCGCTGGCCCACATGCAGCGCTGCGGCAATCGCCCCATCGCGCTGGTCGGCGGCGGCACGGGCCTCATCGGCGATCCCAGCGGCAAGACGGAAATGCGCCAGGTGCTGACCCGCGAACAGATTGACCAGAACGCCTCGTCCATCGGGAAGCAGCTTTCCCGGTACATCGATTTTTCCGACGGCCGCGCTTTGCTCCTCAACAACGCCGACTGGCTCACGAAGATCAACTACATCGAGTTTCTGCGCGACATCGGACGGCATTTCAGCGTCAACCGAATGCTGGCGGCGGAAAGCTACAGAATCCGGCTGGAGAAGGGGCTGAATTTCATCGAGTTCAACTACATGCTCCTGCAGGGATACGATTTCCTCTACCTTTTTCAGCACCACGGCTGCGCGCTGCAGATGGGCGGCAACGACCAGTGGGGGAACATGCTGGCCGGTACGGAACTGATTCGCAAAGTCGAAGCCAAAGACGCGCAGGCCGTCACCTTTCCCCTGATCACCACTTCGACAGGCCACAAGATGGGCAAAACGGAAAAAGGCACCGTCTGGCTGGACGGGGCGCTGACCGCGCCTTACGAGTATTATCAATACTGGGTCAACTGCGACGACGCCGACGTGGAGCGGTTTCTCAAGCTCTTTACCTTCCTGCCGCTTTCGGACATCGCCGTCGTGAAAACGCTTGCGGACGCCAGGCTCAATATGGCCAAGACGGTGCTGGCGTACGAAGCCACCAAGGTCACGCACGGGGCCGAAGCGGCGCGTTCGGCGTGGCGCGCGTCCATGGAGGCTTTTCATGCCCGGCCGGTGGATGCGGATTTGTTTCCGGGAAGCGATATTCCGCGTGAAGCCCCGCAGGCCGATACCTCCGCGATTCCGCGGCATCGCATTACCGGCAAAGATCTGGATGCCGGTCTGTTGGTGGCCTCCCTCTGCGCGAAAGCCGGGCTGACGCAGTCCATGTCGGAGGCCAAGCGTCTGATCGGACAGGGCGGGATCTATGTCGGAGAGCGCCAGGTGAAGTCTCCGGATGAAAAGCTTTCAGCGGGCGACTTTGCCGGCGGCCGAGAACTGCGCATCCGCAAGGGCAAGAAAAAATATCTGATGATAGAAATAGGGGATTAGACTGATTCCCCTGCGGGTGAACGCGCGACCTAAAGCTGAAGAATAGAGGATAGAGGCGAAAGGCCATAGGCGAGGGGATAAGGCTTGAACGGTAATCCCTTTCATTGCAAAATGACGGATATTAATGTAATTTATTGCAAACAAAATTCCTTGTGAGCAAAATCATCGTGACCGATATCGAGCAAATTATAAATCAGGATAAAAGGCTTTTCTGGGATAAAACCGGAATCAATTCCGAAAGCGACAAATATGTAATCGCCGAACGTATTCTCGAATGGGGAACGGAAAAAGAGGTCCGGACGGTTCTTTCCTGCTACGGCAAAGACTTTGTGAGGCGCGTCGTCACGGAAAGCAGGAACCTCAGTCCTAAAACGGTCAATTACTTTTCAGTGATCTTCGGCATTCCGCGGGAGTCGACGCGATGTTTTTCCGATGCATCACGGCCGATATGGCGGCCATATTAAAAAATCCGGTTTTGCAAGAATTGCCCGCGCAAACTTATCTTGCGGGCGGCACGGCCGCGGCTTTACATTTGGGGCACCGTCTATCCGTTGATTTTGATTTTTTTACTCCCCAGGAGATTGACAGTCTGCAGTGGCATCAGCGCCTGCAAAGCGCTTATGGCGCTGATTTTACATTATCCGCCGAAAAAATTGAAAAAATACGCTGGTGTTGAATTTAAACACAACCGGATTCAGCATTTTTCGCTATCCCTATTCCTTGCTTCATGAACCCATTTGTGATGCCGGATTGCCCATGCCCGTTGCGCCGCTTGCGGATCTGGCATGCATGAAACTTATAGCCGTAAATCAGCGCGGCGCCTGTAAAGATTTTATTGACCTCAAATTTATTATGGAACACGAAAGGATTTTACTGTCCTTTCTATTGCAGGCCGTCGGCCGAAAATACAACGTTGGGGAAGAAATGTTTTTTCAACTTAAAAAAAGCCTCGTTTATTTTGATGATGCGGAGCGTGATCTAAATGTCAACATGTTCGCGCCGAAATCGGGAAAATTCGAGCGCCTTTCACCGGGAGAGTGGTTAAAAACGAAGCAGTTTTTTTACAGCACTGTGGGGTGAAGACTATTTCCGAAATTCCTTCCTGAATTCGTCCGAATTCCAAACCGAAGCTTATGAACTTTATGGTGAGAGGCGATCTTTATCCTCAAGGAAGGGCAGCGGTTTATCCAGGCGATACACCAGCGCCTGGCAGGCAGCCAGAAGCTTTCCCGACTCGTCTGTGGCGCGGATATCGTAAGCGGCGGTTCTTTTGGTTTTATTGATTTCACTGGCTTCGGCGTTTATCAGCGCGCCTTTGGCGGGGGAGGCCAGGTAATTGACGCTCATGTTGAGGGCGACGGCCATGGTCCCATGCGAATTGGATGCGACTTCAAACGCCGCGTCCATCAGCGAGAAGATCGCGCCGCCATGCGCTATGCCGAACATGTTTTCCATATCGGACGTAAATCGCATTTCCACGCGGGCGTAGCCTTCTTTTATATCCACCAGGGTGATGCCGAATTTCCTGCCGAATGGCTCCTGCTCCATCCGTTTGAAGATTGCTTTTCTGACTTTTTCATCCATCCCTGTTCTCCTGCGGCATTATCCGGGTCGGCCGGTTTGGCTATGTCTTTTAACAGGTTGGCAGGCAAAGGGCAACCAAAACCCCGTGTCTCCACGGGAAGCTGCCCCGGGCACGTGGAGCCCAACTGCTTGCGGAGGACTGCCCGATGCGTTTGTCAAAAAAAAGCGCCAAGCTTGAAGCCAGGCGCTTTTTGTAGAATATCTTTCAGGTGTTGATTAAAGAACTCTGACGCCGATGATCCCATTGACGGACTCAAATTTCTTAATGAGATCCGCGGCGCTGATTTCGCCTTCCACGTCGATGATGTTATAGGCGATGCTGCCTCTGCTTTTGTTGATCATGTCGGCAATGTTCAGCTTGTTGTCGGCCAGCAGATGCGTGATTTTCTCGATCATGCCGGGCTCGTTCTTGTTGGAAATGGTGAGCCGGGTCTTGCCGGACCGGTCGAGGATGCACTCCGGGAAGTTGACGGAGTTTTTGATGTTTCCGTTCTCCAGGAAATCCATAATCTGCATGGTGGCCATAATGGCGCAGTTTTCCTCGGATTCCTCGGTGGACGCGCCCAGATGCGGAATGGCGATGACCTTGTCCGTTTTGATGACCTCTTCATCCGGGAAGTCCGTCACGTAGCGGCTCACGACACCGTCGGCAATGGCTTTTTTCAGGGCCGCGGTCTCCACGAGTCCGCCTCTGGCGAAGTTCAGCAAAACCACGCCCTTCTTCATGATCGCAAATTTCTCAGCGTTCATGAAGCCCTTGGTATCCTTGTTCTGCGGAACGTGCAGCGTGATGTAGTCGGATTCCGAAAGCAGTCGATCCAGGCTCGGCGCCTTCTTGATATTGCGGGACAGCTTCCAGGCCGCCTCGATGGACAAAAACGGATCGTACCCCATGACTTCCATGCCCAGATCCTCGGCCGTGTTGGCGATCATGGTGCCGATGGCGCCCAGGCCCACCACGCCGAGTTTTTTGCCCAGGATCTCCGTGCCGACAAACTTGGCTTTCCCTTTTTCGATCAGGTCGGGAACCTTGTCGCCTTCACCCACCAGCCCTTTGGCCCAGGACAGGCCTTCCGCGACGTTGCGCGCCGCAAGCAGCATGCCCAAAACGACCAGTTCCTTCACGCCGTTGGCGTTGGCGCCCGGAGTGTTGAACACTACGATGCCTTTCTCCGAGCATTTGTCGATGGGAATATTGTTGACGCCGGCGCCGGCGCGGGCAATGGCCTTGAGACTGGACGGCAGCGTCATCTCTTTCATTTCCTTGCTGCGGACAAGAATGCCGTCGGGATCGGGAATGTCCGTGCGGTACTCATACTTCTCGGTGAAAAGGTTCAATCCTTTTTCCGATATTTTATTCAGCAGATCGATCCGGTACATAAATGCCTCCTACTCCTTTTTGGTTTTTGGTGGGCCGTGCGGGGATTGAACCCGCGGCCAACGGATTAAAAGTCCGCTGCTCTACCGCTGAGCTAACGGCCCCACCTGAAGCGTTTTTAAAAGAACAAGGCTCTCTAGCAACTCACCGGAGGCCTGTCAAGAAGAAACTGGACACTTTCAATTTTCGAAAGGATTTTCCATCTGAATGGTCTCGTCGCGGCCCGCGCCTACGGAAACCAGGGCAATGCCGGCGCCGGATAATTCTTTCAGGCGCTGGACGTATTTCCGAGCGTTTACGGGGAGTTCGCCGATGTTCTGCGCGCTTGCGATGTCTTCCGTCCAGCCGTCGAATTCTTCGTAAACCGGCTCGCAGGTCGAAAACAGCTTCAGGCTGGCGGGGACTGCTTCGCGGCATTCGCCCCCGGCGGTTTTGTACCCGACGCAGATTTTGATTTTGGGAAGCCCCGTCAGAACATCCAGTTTGGTAATGGCCAGTGTGGATATGCCGGAGACCCGGACGGCCTGACGCACCAGCACCATGTCCAGCCATCCGCACCGCCGCTTGCGGCCGGTGGTGGCGCCGAATTCCTGCCCGACTTTCTGCAGATGATCTCCCACGGCGTCTTTGAGCTCCGTCGGGAAAGGTCCCTCTCCGACCCGGGTTGTATAGGCTTTGCAGATTCCCACCACCCTCGAGATGGCGCCCGGGCCGACGCCGCTTCCGCACGCGGCGTTTCCGGAGACCGTGTTGGAAGAGGTAACATAGGGATAGGTGCCGTGATCGATATCCAGATGACATCCCTGGGCGCCTTCAAACAGGATCTTCTTTCCCTTTTGGATTTCTCCGGCCAGAATCAGGGACGTGTCGGCGACATAGGGCCTGATCTTTTCCGCGTACTCCAGGTACTCGTCCGCGACGGTCTTGGGATCCAGGGGCTCAACGCCGAAAAAATTCTTGAACAGGAAGTTTTTTTCTTCCAGACTGTGGCGGACTTTTTCCAGGAGCAGCCCGGGTTCGTAGAGGTCGCCCACGCGGACGCCCGTGCGGGCGACCTTGTCTTCGTACGCCGGGCCGATGCCGCGGCCGGTGGTGCCGATTTTTTTGCCGGAGTTGCGGGCCTCGCGCGCCTGGTCCAGGCTGCGGTGATAGGGCATGATGACGTGCGTCTTTTCGCTGACATACAGCTTGGTGGAAGAGGGGAAAATGCCTCCTTCCTTCAGTTCCTTCAGCTCCTGAAGAAAAACTTTCGGGTCGAAGACCACTCCGTTGCCGATAATGCAGATTTTATGATCGTGCAGAATGCCCGAGGGAATCAGATGGAGAATGGTGGTCTTGCCTTTCACCACGATCGTATGCCCGGCGTTGTTGCCGCCCTGGAACCGGGCGACTACATCCGCCTCGAGCGTATAAAGATCGACAATCTTTCCTTTTCCTTCATCCCCCCACTGGGTACCGACAACCGCAACATTGGCCATGAGATTTTTTCTTTCCTACATCTTGATCGGTGTGATGGAAACGACATGCGGCAGTTTCCGCAACGTGTCCAGAATATCCGGCCCGACCGGTGAATCCGTGTTCAGGACGACCAGCGCTCTTTTCGACTGCGCGTCCCGGCTCAGGTGCAGGCGGGCAATGTTGACCTTGCGGCTGCCCAGCGTGGTTCCCAGATTGCCGATCACGCCCGGCTGGTCTTCGTTGGAGACGGCCAGCATGTATCCCTCCGGGGCGATTTCCACGGAAAATTCATTAATCCGGACGATTCTCGGATCATTTTTGCCGAAGACTGCGCCCGACGTACGGCTGGTCTCTTTGGAGGTCCGGACGGTCAGGGTAATCAGGTTGGTGTAGTCTTTGGTTTCCGAGCTTTTCACTTCAATAATCCGGATGCCTCTTTCTTTGGCGAGAACCGGCGCGTTGATGTAATTGACGGTTTCCGTCAGAATCGGATCCAGAAGCCCCTTGATGAGGGACACGGTGATCGGGGCGACATTGTGGTTGAGGATTTCCCCGCTGTATTCCAGCGTGACTTCCTGAATGGCGCCCGCGAGAAGCTGAGCCTGAAAAGTGCCCAGCTTCTCCGCCAGATCCAGGTAGGGACGGATTCCGGCCATCACGTCCGCGCTCACCGACGGGAAATTCACCGCGCCCTTGATTTCACCGGTGGTGAAGTAGGCGGCGATCTGGTGGGCGATGGCGATGGCCACGTTGGTCTGCGCTTCATCGGTAGAGGCGCCCAGATGCGGCGTGCAGATCACATGGTCCATGCCGACGAGCTCCATGTTTCTGGTCGGCTCATCTTCGAATACGTCGATGGCGGCGCCCGCGACCTTTCCGGATTTCAGGGCGTCACAGAGCGCTTTTTCGCTGACAATGCCGCCGCGGGCGCAGTGAATCAGAAAAACGCCCTTTTTCATTTTCGCAAACGCCGATTCGTTGACCAGATGCTTTGTTTCTTTGGAAAGCGGGGAATGCACGGTGATGAAGTCGGAATTGGCGTACAGTTCGTCCAGACTGACCATTTTCACGCCCATCTGCTGCGCCACTTCCGGAGAAATGAACGGATCGTGGGCGATGACGTTCATCTTCAGGCCGATGGCGCGGTCGGCCACGACCGATCCGACGCGCCCCAGCCCGATGATGCCCAGGGTTTTATTGCAGCATTCATTGCCCATGAAACTGGATTTTTCCCAGCGGCCCGCTTTCATCGAGGCGGCGGCCTGCGGAATTCTGCGGGCCAGCGACATCATCATGGCGACGGCATGTTCGGCGGTGGTGACGGTGTTGCCGCCGGGCGTGTTCATTACGACAATGCCGCGCTTGCTGGCGGCGGGAATGTCAATGTTGTCCACTCCCGCTCCGGCCCGGCCGATGGCGGAAAGCTTGGCGGCCGCCCCGATGATTTCGGCCGTAACCTTCGTGGCCGAACGGACAATCAGGGCGTCGCAGTCCCGAATGGCTGCCTTCAGCTCGTCGGGCTTCATGCCGGTTTTGACATCCACCTTGATGCCCGGCGTGTTGCCCAGAATGGCCGCAACTTCGGGCGCCATGGAATCGCTGACTAATACCCGTTTCATAGCGTTCTTACAAACTTTTGACCTTTTCGGTGAAGACTTTTTCCAGTTCGGCCAGCGCCGCCTTTAAATCCGCTTCTTCAATGGTCGGACCGCACCAGAAACGGTAGCCGGCCGGCGCTTCCTTGTAGGAGTTGATGTCGTGAGCGACGTTCTTCTTGCTCAGCTCCGAGGAAATGCTTTTCAGGAACTTGCTTTTGGCGTCCGCATCCATTGCCGCGACTTTCGGATGCGTCACGGACAGGCAAACAGATGTGTTCGAACGGGTCTGGGGATCTTCGGCCAGAAATTCAATCCAGTCGGTTTTGGCCACCCAGTCGGCCACGACTTTCAGGTTGGCGTCGCTTCTTTTGACCAGACCGTCCAGACCGATTTTCTCCGCCCAGTCCATGGCGTCCAGATAGTCTTCCACGCACAGCATGGAGGGCGTGTTGATGACGTCTCCTTCAAAGATGGCCTTGTTGATTTTGCCGTCTTTCTTGAGGCGGAAAATTTTCGGCATCGGCCAGGGCGGGTCATAGGAATTGAGGCGCTCGACGGCTTTCGGGCTCAGAATCATCATGCCGTGCGCGGCTTCGCCGCCCAGACACTTCTGCCAGGAATAGGTGAGCACGTCGATTTTGCTCCAGTCGACCTTATTGGCAAACGCGTAGCTGGTGGCGTCGCAAAGCGAGAGGCCTTCACGGTCGGCCGGAATCCAGTCCCAGTTGGGAATTTTCACGCCGCTGGTGGTGCCGTTGGCGACGAAAACCACATCGGTCTTCCAGTCCACCTTGGAAAGGTCCGGAAGTTTGCCGTAGTCAACTTTCACGACCGCAGGCTTCAGCTTCAGCTGTTTGTTGACGTCCGTCGCCCAGCCGTTGGAGAAGCTTTCCCAGACCAGCACGGTAACCGGTTTGGGGCCCAGAAGCGACCACATGGCGCATTCGAAAGCGCCGGTATCGGAAGCCGGAAGAATGCCCACCAGGTAATCCGCCGGAATGTTCAAAACTTTGCGCGTATCGTTCATGGCTTTGACGATCCGTTCTTTTCCCAGCGCGGAACGGTGTGAGCGGCCGACCGGCGCGCCTTTCAGCGCGTCGATGCTCCACGCTGGCCTCTTGCTGCAGGGGCCGGAACTAAAGTTGGGGTTTAACATGGGTAACCATCCTTAAAATAAATTTTCTTAATGCTGGCAAGTTCATACCAGCATTAAGCGCTTTTCTCAAGAAATTTAAACCGTAAAAGACCTCCCGTGACCGGGAGTCCGGACGGTTGGGGGCGAAAGCACCCGAAAAAATAAAATAACACTTTTTGACTTAAGTCAAATACATTATAGTTCGCGCAGGTTATTAATCCATCAAACAAGATGCGGTCTTGACGGACGTACTGAAAAAAGGAGGGAAAAGATGACTGAAAATTTGGCCAAAATTGCGGATCTGACCGGCGCCTTTCGTCTTTTGGAGCTGGTTTCCTACCAGGAGCACTCCGTGGTCAGCCGGGAAATCATCCGGAAACCTTCCGGAACCATGACGGTTTTTGCCTTTGACGCCGGCGAGGGATTAAGCGAGCACACGGCCCCTTTTGACGCGCTCGTTTATCTGCTGGAAGGCAAGGCGGAAATCGCTATTGGGGGAAAGCCTCACCCGGTGAGTGAAGGGGAGATGATTCTCATGCCGGCGCACAAACCGCATGCGCTCAAGGCAATTACCCGTTTCAAGATGCTGCTGGTCATGATAAAATAAAAAACAGGAGGTGTTTTATGAAGTTCGAGATTACGCCGGGTGTAGATTGGGTTGGGAAAATCGACTGGGAGCTGCGCAAGTTTCACGGCGAGGAATACTCCACGCATCGCGGCTCGTCGTACAACGCGTACCTGGTGAGAGACGAAAAGACCGCTCTCATCGACACGGTCTGGTCGCCTTTTGCGAAGGAATTCGTCAACAATCTTGACAAAGAAATCGACCTCAACCAAATCGACTACGTCATCGCCAATCATGCCGAGATGGATCATTCGGGGGCTTTGCCGCTCTTGATGCACCGGATTCCCGACAAGCCCGTATACTGCACGGCCAACGGATTGAAATCCCTCAAGGGGCACTATCACAAGGACTGGAACTTCCAGGTCGTGAAAACCGGCGACAAGCTGTCGCTGGGCAAAAAGGAGCTGATTTTCGTGGAAGCAATGATGCTCCACTGGCCGGATTCCATGATGGAGTACCTCACCGGCGACGCGATCCTTTTTTCCAACGACGCCTTCGGCCAGCATATCGCCACTGAGCACATGTTCAATGACTTGGTCGATCAGTCCGAGCTTTTTGAGGAGGCGACGAAATATTACGCCAACATTCTCACGCCTTTTTCGCCTCTGGTGACGAAGAAGATCAACGAAGTGGTGGCGTTCAACCTGCCGGTGAATTTCATCTGCCCCAGCCACGGCGTCATCTGGCGCGACAATCCCCTGCAGATTGCACAAAAATATCTGCAATGGGCGGCGGACTATCAGGAAAATCAGATTTCAATCATTTACGACACGATGTGGGATGGTACGAGAATGCTGGCCGAACACATTGCCCGCGGAATCAAACAGGCCGACGACAAGGTGACGGTGAAGCTTTTCAATATCTCCCGCCGCGACATCAACGATGTGGTGACCGAAGTCTTCAAATCGAAAGCGATCCTGCTGGGCTCGCCCACGATCAACAAAGGCATTCTCAACGCCATGTCGGCGCTCATCGAAATGATCACGGGGCTCAAATTCAAGAAAAAGAAGGCCGCGGCCTTCGGCTGCTATGGCTGGAGCGGCGAGAGCGTGAAGATTTTAACCGATCATCTGTCCAAAGCCGGCTTTGAAATGATCGGCGACGGCTTCAAAGCCATGTGGCAGCCGGGGGATGAAGCGCTCGCGCAGGCGCTGGCGTTTGGAAAGGATTTTGCGGGGAAAGTATAATTTTTGCTAAACAAAATCAAAAAAAGGGTGGAAGCCGCTTTGCGTTCCGCCCTTTTTTTATGGATGCTGGATCGTTTTACGCTTATTTGATGCAGACCCGGCGGACCTGGTTGAAATCCGTAACGCCCTGCAGCACTTTCTGGATTCCGTCCTGAAGCAGCGTGGTCATCCCTTCGGCCATGGATTTGGCGCGGATGACCTCAACCGTCTCATGTTTTTGCACCAGTTTCTTGATGGCGTCGGTGGCCACGATCAGTTCATGAATGCCCATTCTGCCCTTGTAGCCGGTTTTATCGCAGGCGTCGCATCCTTTGGCGCGGTACAGCTTGAAATCATTGTTGTAGGAAACGCCCAGTTTGTCGAAGTCTTCCCGGCCGTAGCTTTCCACGATTTCGTCGAATTCCTCCTGCGTGGCGTGATACTGCTCTTTGCAGTTCTTGCACAGCGTGCGCACCAGGCGCTGGGCGAGAATGCCCAAGAGCGCGTCCGCGAAGTTCAGCGGATCGATGCCCATGTCCAGAAGCCGGACGATGGTTTCCGGGGCGCTGTTGGTGTGCAGGGTGCTGAAGACCAGATGGCCGGTCAGCGAAGCTTCGACGCCCGTCTTGGCTGTTTCAAAATCGCGCATTTCGCCCACCATGATCACATCCGGGTCGGCGCGCAGAAACGCCCGCATGGCTGCCGCGAAGTCAAAGCCGATTTTGGACTGCACCTGGACCTGGCGAAGCCCGTATTGCGTGATTTCCACCGGGTCTTCCGCGGTCCAGATTTTCCGGTCCGGCCGGTTGATGACGTGGAGCGCCGCGTGCAGTGTGGTGGTTTTGCCGGAGCCGGTCGGGCCGACGACCAGGATCATGCCGTAGGGCTTGTTGATGATGTTGATCATTTCATCATAATTGCGTTTGAGCAGCCCCATGGATTCCAGCGGAAGCAGGGTGTCGCTTTTGGCCAGAAGCCGCATGACAATGTCTTCCACGCCGCCCTGCGTGGGAATGGTGGCGACGCGAAGCTCCAGTTCATCCCCGGAAGATCGCCGAAACTTGATTTTGCCGTCCTGTGGTTTTCTTTTCTCCGTGATATCCAGGTTGGACATGATCTTGACGCGCGAGATGATGGCGGACCGGTAGTTGAAGGGGACGGTCTGGTAAATCGCGCAGTCGCCGTCGACGCGGAACCGGATTTCCACGTTTTTCTTGCCGACGTTGGGTTCGATGTGAATGTCGGACGCCCGGCGGGTGGAGGCGTCGTTGATGATTTTATTGACGAGCTGCATGATCACGCTGTCGGTTTCCGCGACGATGTCTGCTCCATCCTCCTCTTCAGAGCCCGCGCTTTCTTCATCCATCTTGCCCAGGAGCTCCGTAAAGGAATGCTCGTCGTCGCTGGAGCTGAAGAACAGGTTGATGTATTTCAGGATGTCTTCCGACAGAGCGACGTCATACTTCACTTTCTTGGTTTTCAGAAGATTTTCGATGGCGTCTCTTTTGATGATGTTGTTCGGATCATCGACGATCACGTGGACATTGCCGTCGATTTTTTCCAGCGGCACCCACAGTTCGCGCTGGAGGTAGTCTTTCTTCAGGTTGGCGATCAAATCGCCGGGGATGATGGTTTTATCGTTGTATTCAATGAACCGGCAGCGGAAAAACTCTTCGAAGGAGTGGCCGATATCGTCTTTGGAGATTTTGTACTTGTTCATCAGGTACCGCTCGATGGATTCTTTCTGCTCCCGCGACTCCCCCCAGGCGGCTTCCAGTTCTTCTTCCTTGAGCAGGTTGCGGGTCAGCAGAAAATCGAACCGCGTTTTGCGGCGGCGCTGGAAGCGCTGCTGGTTGTAAAAGGCAACGCCCAGAACCTCGACGATCTCCATGACCAGTCCGATGTCTTCCTCGGTAAATTTGGTGTCTCCCCCTTTTTTGTTGAGAATTTGAATCACGCCCATGAGCTGATCTTTATAGAAAATCGGGGCGGCGAGAATCTGCCTGGTTCGGAATCCGGACTTTTTGTCCCAGCTTGCGTCAAAGGTCAGTTCGGGATCGATGGCCTTGAGTTCCGCCAGGTTGTATGCGTCCGCGATGTTGACGATGTTGAAGGAGTTGGCCACGTAGCCGGCGATGCTGTGATTGTTGATCGGAACGCGGATCTCCTTGAGCTGAGATCCCGCCAGAAACATGGAATAGATTTCGTTGTGCGGCTTATCGACGACGTACAGCGTGATGGAGTAGGCGTCAAACAGATTCAGGATGCCGTCTTTCAGGTCGATCAGGATTTGCGCAATGTTCTGCGCGGCGTGGATGCGGTTGGTGATGTCCTGAAGCTTTTTCTGCAGCCGCAGCCTTTCCTCCAGACTCACCTCGATCGTGGGTTTCGCCTTCGTGATCATCCGGTTATCTCTCCATTTTCGTTTTATTCATAAAAATCGCGTACATCCTAGCAAGCCGCGCGGGGAATGTCAACCAAACGAATTTGGCGCCGGGCGGATCAGCCGGCGGTGACGATTTTCGAGAAATCGGCGATTTTATGGAACAGTGCTGAGATGTCCGCCAGCAGCGACAGGCGGTTGAAGCGGATTTTCTCGTCGTTGTCCATGACCATGACGGACTCGAAGAAAGCGTCCACGGGGGTGCGCAGAGCGGCCAGCCGGTTCAGCGCCGCGGTGAAATCCTTCTCGGCGATGCCTTTCTCCACGCGCGTTCCGATGTTTTCAAAATTCGCGAACAGCTTGATCTCCGCTTCCTGGGAAAGCAGGTTGACGTCCACGGAACCGCCGCGGAAATCCTTCAGGATGTTGTCGATCCGCTTGAATGCGATGGAGAGGGGTTCGAACTCCGGATTGGCCCGGAAAGCCTGCAGCGCCTGAATCTTTTCGATCACCAGAACAAGCTGGTCGATGTCCGCGGCCAGGACCGCGTCCACCGTGTCGTAGGCATAGCTCTGGCTGATGAGCTGGTTCTGCAGACGCCCCCGGAAAAATTCCAGAACATCTTTTTTGACGTCTTCGGCCGGCTTCTTCAGGACGTCCTTCAGAGCCGCCAGACATTCGTCGATCAGAAAGTTCAGGCCGAGCTCGTAGCGCCGCGACAGAATGATATTGATGACGCCGAGCGCCTGGCGACGAAGGGCATAGGGGTCGGCCGTGCCGGTGGGGGGCATGCCCACGGCGAAGAAGCCGACAATGGTGTCCATTTTATCGGCAATGCCGACAATGGCGCCTTCATCCGTCCGGGGCAGATCGCCTCCGGCGACAATCGGCAGGTAATGCTCGTAAATGGCGTCGGCGATTTCCGGTTTCTCGCCGGCCAGAAGCGCGTATTCCCGTCCCATGATGCCCTGGAGTTCGGAAAATTCGCCCACCATGAGCGATTCCAGATCGGCCTTGGCCAGAAGCGCGGCGCGGTCCACGTTTTTCTTGACGGAGGGCTTCACTTTGGAAGCAATTTTGACCGCCAGCTTGCGGAAGCGCATCACCTTTTTATGGGAGGTGCCCAGCAGCGTGTGGAACACGACTTTTTTCAGGGACTCCACACGGCTCTCCAGCGGGATTTTCTTGTCCTCCTCGAAAAAGAACGAGGCGTCGGCCAGCCGGGCCTGCAGTACGCGCTCATTGCCCCGGGCGACCACTTCGGGATTCCGGGCGCGGGTGTTGCTGACGGCGATGAAACAGGGCAGAAGCTTTCCCGCGTTGTCCACGACTGGGAAGTACTTCTGGTGCGCGATCATGGTGGTGGTCAGCACTTCCTTGGGGATCTGCAGGTAATTCGGATCGAAGCCGCCGCGAATGATCACCGGGTATTCCACGATAAAAGTGACGGTTTCCAGCAGGTCTTCCGTATAGAAAAGCTTTCCCCCGGCTTCGGCGGCCGCTTTTTGCGCTTCTTCGAGAATGAATTCTTTTCTCTCCGCGGGATCGGGGATGACAAAATGCTTTCGGGCTTTGGCGAGGTAATCTTCGAATCCGTCGACCGCAAAAGCCTCCGGGCTCATGAAGCGATGGCCGCGCGAGGTGTTGCCGCTTTCAATGTCTTCCACCTTCAGCGGAACGATTTTGCCGCCGTACAACGCCAGCAGCCAGTGGATCGGCCGGGCAAAGCGCAGATCGTAAGCCGACCAGCGCATGGATTTGCGAAACGGGATGGACACAAGAAAGTTTTTGAGGATGTCCGGCAGCAGGTCTGCGGTCGGCTGTCCGGCAATGGTTTTTCGCGCGCACAGATACTCGCCCTTGTCGGTCGTGATGGTTTCCAGTTCGGCGATCTCCAGACCCTGTCCCCGGGCAAACCCCAGCGCGGCCTTGGTCGGCCGGCCGTTTTCGTCAAAGGCCGCCTTTCGGGCCGGCCCCATTTTTTCGACGATCTGATCGGCCTGCTTCGGCGCGACGTCCGCAATGTGCAGCACCAGCCGGCGGGGAGTGGCCAGGCAGTGGACGGACTCGAAGGCGATTCGTTTTTCGGTAAGCGCCTTGCGGATCATTTCTTCCATGTCCACGACCGCTTTGGATAAAAACCCCGCGGGGATTTCTTCGGTGCCGATTTCAAAAAGAAGTTCGTTGCTCATCGTGTCTCCAGTTTTTCTAGTGATTCTGCAAAAGAGGGTATCCCAGTTCTTCCCGCTGCTTCATGTAGAGTTCCGCGCTCACCCTGGCCAGGTTTCGCACCCGGCCGATGTAGCTGGTGCGCTCCGCGACGCTGATCGCGCCGCGGGCATTGAGCAGGTTGAACGTGTGCGAGCATTTCAGGCAGTAGTCATAGGCGGGAAGCGGAAGATTTTTCTCCGCGATGCGCAGCGCCTCCTCTTCATACATATCAAACAGCCTGCGCAGCATCGGAATGTCGGCCACTTCAAAGTTATACGTGGAAAATTCGACTTCGCCCTTATGGTGCACGTCGCCGTATTTGATTTTATCCGTCCATTGCAGGTCATAGACGTTGTTGATGCCCTGGATGTACATGGCGATGCGCTCCGTTCCGTAGGTCAGCTCGGCGCAGACCGGCTTGCAGTCGAAGCCGCCCACCTGCTGGAAATACGTGAACTGCGAGATTTCCATGCCGTCGAGCCACACCTCCCAGCCCAGCCCCCAGGCGCCCAGCGTCGGGGATTCCCAGTCGTCCTCGACGAAACGGATATCGTGCTCCAGCGGATCGATGCCGAAGCTTTTGAGCGAATTGAGGTAAAGCTCCTGGATGTTGACCGGCGACGGCTTCATGATCACCTGGTACTGGTAATAATGCTGCAGGCGGTTGGGATTTTCGCCGTAGCGTCCGTCGGTCGGCCGCCGTGAAGGCTGTACGTAGGCCACGTTCCAGGGTTCCGGGCCCAGCGCCCGCAGGCAGGTGGCGGGATGAAACGTTCCCGCGCCGACCTCCATGTCATAAGGCTGCTGAATGACGCAGCCCTGGGAGTGCCAGTATTGCTCCAGCGCGAAGATTAATTCCTGAAAAGTCACAATGTCCTCCTTGGGGAATGCCGGCAGGAACTCAGGACCGGTGATGCGGGTCCGAGACATTACTTCTGCCAGCGGCTACCTAGCATGAAAGGCCAGGGGGGTCAAGATACGGGAAGGGGGAAGATTGGTGGATAGTGGATAGTGGATGGTGGATAGAAAAACAGTAATGAGTGACGAACAATGAGCGATGAGTGGAAAGTGAAAAGATGTCATGGTGAGCTTGTCGAACCATGGGCAATGAGTCATGGGGAATAGGGCATGGGTCATTTTTCTGTTGACAGGCCGGGGAGTCTTTTCTATGAACAACTTCAGTGATTGGAGGCGTTTGTCAAAAGCGTTTCTTTACTCCGGTGGAGCTGAATATGCTCAATTTTACCTTTCACAATCCGACGAAAGTTCTTTTCGGCAAATGCACGATTTGTCAACTGGCGGGTGAAATTCCGCCCGGCGCCAGGGTGATGGTTGCCTTCGGCGCTGAAAGCGCCAGAAAATACGGCGTCCTGGATGAAGTTCTCAGGGCGCTGGCGGGATTTGACGTGACTGAATTCGGCGGCATCGAAGCGAATCCGGAATATGATACGCTTTGCTCCGGCATTGCTCTGGCCCGCGAAAAAAAGATCGATTTCCTCCTCGCGGTGGGCGGAGGCTCCGTCATTGACGGAACCAAGTTCATGGCCGCCGCCATTCCCTTCGCCGGCGAACCGTATCAACTGATGGAAAACAAAGGCGCGGCGATCCGCCAGGCCCTGCCGCTGGGCGCGGTCCTGACGCTGCCGGCGAGCGGTTCGGAAATGAACAACCGGGCCATTATTTCTCGCCGGGCTGTAAACTGGAAACGCGCCGCCATGAACGACTGGTTTTTCCCTCGTTTTGCCGTTCTGGACCCGACAAAGACCTGCACGCTTCCGCCGATGCAAACCGCGAACGGCGTGGTCGATACGTTTGTCCATGTTCTGGAGCAGTATCTGACTTATCCCGTGCAGGGAAAGGTTCAGGACCGCCTTGCCGAAGGGTTGCTGCTTCTGCTGATTGAAGAAGGGCCGAAAGCGCTGGTGGAACCGGAAAATTACGATGTGCGCGCCAACCTGATGTGGGCCTCGACGCTGGGGCTGAACGGTCTGATCGGCGCCGGCGTTCCTCAGGACTGGGCGGCGCACCGGGCAGGCTATGAATTGACGGTGCTGTATGGACTGGACCATGCGCGGACGCTGGCCGTGCTGGTGCCGGCCATGCTGCAGGTCCGGGCCGGCGGAAAAAAGGAAAAGCTGCTTCAGTATGGCGAGCGTGTCTGGGGAATATCCTCCGGGGCCGAAGACGTTCGGATCACAGCCGCGATTGAAAAGACAAAGGCTTTTTTTGGAAGCATGGGCCTGCCGACGAGCCTGTCGGGATGCGGCATCGAAAAAGTGGATGCCGACCGGTTCATTGAACTGCTTGAGGAGCACGGCCTCACCGCCATGGGCGAGCGGGGCGAGGTTACTCCCGCGATGATGCGGGAGATTCTGGCGCTTTGCGCGTAAAGGAAGGAATTTAAGGATGCACAGCATTCTTCCTGAAATCGGCATTGCCGTTCTGGCGGCGACGGCGATGGGTTTTCTCTTCCAGCTATGCCGCCAGCCGGTCATTCTGGGCTATCTGGTTGCCGGAGCGCTGATCGGACCGCAGATCGGATTTTCGCTCGTTTCCCATCCCGACAACATCGAAGTCATCTCCGAGATCGGCCTGATCCTTCTGCTGTTTATCATCGGCCTGGAGCTCAATCCCGCCAAACTTCTTTCCTCTGGAAAAAAACTGATTTATGCCGGCGTGGGCCAGTTCATTTTCTGCGTTCTGATCGGTTTGGGATTTTTTGTGCTGCTGGGGTATCCCCTGGGCGGCGGACGAATCGAAGCGCTTTACCTCTCGCTGTTCTGCGCTCTTTCCAGCACGGCCATCGTCGTGAAGCTGCTCTACGACAAGTTCGAGCTGGACACGCTGCCCGGCCGCATCAGCCTGGGCATTCTTATCTTCCAGGACCTGTGGGCCATTCTGATTCTGGCGCTGCAGCCGAATTTCATGGATCCGAAGCTGCACCTGGTCGCGCTGGCGCTGGGCAAAGGCGTCCTGCTTCTGGCCGTCGGCTTTTTGCTCAGCCGATTCGCGCTGCGCTGGATTTTTGCCAAAATCGCCAAAACTCCGGAAATGGTGGTCGCCACATCCATTGCCTGGTGCGCCTTTATGGCCGGGCTGGGCTCCTGGATCGGCATGTCCATGGAAATGGGCGCCCTGATCGCCGGCGCGGCGATTGCTTCTTTTCCCTACGGCGTGCATGTCACCGCCAAGGTCCTGCCGCTGCGGGATTTTTTCCTGACGCTCTTTTTTCTTTCCATCGGCATGAAGATTCCTTTTCCGGATGCGACAACGCTGACCATGGCCGTTCTCATCGTTTTGTTTGTGATCGCTTCCCGTTTCCTGACCATCTACCCGATTTTGAAGCTGTCCGGAAGCGGACGCCGCACCAGCTTCATCACCAGCCTGAACCTGGCCCAGATCAGCGAATTTTCCCTGGTCGTCGCGGCCCTGGGCGTCCAATACGGACACATTCAGCAATCGCTAATGTCCCTCATCATTTACGCGATGGCCATCACCTCCGTTCTGTCCTCCTATTTCATCAAGGGCAACCATGCGATGTACCTTGTCTTTGACCGGACGCTGACCCGTATGGGATTTCCCTCCAAAGCCGCCCGGGAAACCGCGGAAGAAGGACAGGAACATTATCCCATCGTGCTTCTGGGCTATCATCGCGGCGCGCGGGCCATCGTTGAAAAAATCGAAGAAAATGCCCCCGATCTGCTGGAAAAAATCCTCGTTATCGATTTCAATCTGGAAATTCTCAAAGAACTGGAAAACCGCCATGTCAAAGGGATTTTCGGCGACATCAGCAGCATGGACACCCTGGACCACGCCCACGTGGCCGGCGCCGAAGTTATTTTGTCCACCATTCCCGACATGCTGCTCAAAAACACGAGCAATCTGTCGCTCGTCAAAACGTGCCGAATGCTGGCGCCTCATGCCCTTATTGTGGCTACGGCCGACGCCGCCGAACAGGCGGAGGAGCTGAAGAACAGCGGTGCGAATGAGGTTTTGCTCCCTTACTCGCTCATCGGAGAGACCATCGCCGAAATGCTGCTGGATTGGCAGCAAAAAGGCGCATGAGGAAGGCGCGAATTAATTTATGGAAGTTGTTGACAACCGCTTGGACTTGTAATATGTAGCCCGCTGAATTTTTTCCGGCGGCCCTTACGCTTGCGCCGGGGAAAAATTTGAAAGTAAAACATGTTCCCCAGTAGCTCAGTCGGTAGAGCGGCTGGCTGTTAACCAGCATGTCCGTGGTTCGAGTCCGCGCTGGGGAGCCAAGACATAATCCAGCAAAGTCTGGATAAGTACAAAACCCGTTAGAAATAGCGGGTTTTTTTATTGTCTATTGTCCAATGCAGTGTTGTAATGTTTTTCAAAATCCAGAGTTTTTGGGGGCTCTTTAACAGTGAGATGCCCCCAAAATAAAAAGAAGAAAAGCAGCGAGCGATGTTGATCTGATGGTCATCGGCGACATCGGCCTCAGAAAACTATTCAGAACCCGTAAGGAAATTGCGAGTTATGGGAG
>Ga0209719_1000769_pt1 | contig 44355 bp, 24 predicted proteins | sample AD_JPNAS2_MetaG_FD_184421 | JGI IMG/M metagenome (GOLD analysis project Ga0209719, IMG submission 184421) | Active sludge microbial communities of municipal wastewater-treating anaerobic digesters from Japan - AD_JPNAS2_MetaG (SPAdes) (version 2) | ecosystem: Engineered > Bioreactor > Anaerobic...
CCGGGGGCTTGTTCGGCGAGGTCGTCGTGGAGGATTTCGCCGTAGCAGCGGATGGCGGTGAGGAGGTTGTTGAAGTCGTGGGCGACGCCGCCTGCGAGGAGGCCGACAGCCTCCATTTTTTGGGACTGGAGGAGCTTTTGCTCGCTCTCGGCGAGTGCGGCCTCGGCGCAGTTGCGGGCGTGGACGGTGCTGAGGACGTTGGCGATGCTCTGGAGGAAGGATGCGGTGTCGCCGGTGAAGTTGCGGGTTTCCTGTGAGGCGGCGGTGAGCAGGCCGTAGAGGCGGTCGCCGCTGCCGATGAGGACGGCGATGCCGCTGCGCACGCCGCGGCCGGCGAGGGTGGCGGCGCCTGGGAAGATGTTGTCGTCGTCGGGTAGGAGGAGGACGCGGCCGCTGAGCATGCTGGGGTTGGCGGCGCCGAAGGTGCGGCCGAGCTCGTCGGGCTGTGGGTTGGCGCTGGCGGCGATGGAGAGGGTGTTGCGGTCTTCGGAGAGTTCGAGGGCGTAGCAGTACTCGATGCCGAGGGTATCGGCGACGGTGCGTGCGGCGCCGGCGAGGAGGGTGGAAAAGGGGTGGCGGGCGAGGGCGAAGCTGCCGAAGTTGACGAGGGCGGTTTGCTTGATGGCGCGTTGGGTGAGCGCGGATTCGGCTTCGTGTTGCTCGGTGATATCGATGCTGGAGCCGATGTAGCCGACGAAGGCGTTGTGGGCGTCGTAGCGTGGGGTGCCGTGGTCGAGCATCCAGCGGTAGACGCCGTCGCGCCGCCGGAGGCGGTAGATCATGCGGAACGGCTGGCGGCTGGCAAAGCTGCTGGTGAAGACCTCGTGGCAATTAGCGACGTCGTCGGGGTGGACGCTGGCGACGTGGTTATTGGCGATTTCCTGCTGGAGGGTGCAGCCGGTGAATTCGAGGCGGGGGCGGTTGAAGTAGGTGAACTGGCGGTTGGCGTCGGTGATCCAGATGAAGACGGGGGCGGAGTCGGCCATGGCGCGGAAGCGTTCCTCGCTTTCGCGGAGTGCGGATTCGGCGTGGCGGTGAGCGGTGACGTCGTGGCCGTAGGCGTAGATCTTGCCGTCGCCGGGGAATGGGGTGGCGTTCCAGACGAGGTAGCGGAGGGTGCCGTCGCGGTGGAGGAGGCGGCATTCGCATTCGCGCGGCGGGGTGTTTTGCGGGGCGGTGGAGGCGAGGCTTTGCCACCACTGGGCGAGTTTGTCGCGGTCGCCTGGGTGGGCGAGTTGGGTGAGGGGGCGGTCGAGGAGTTGCTCCGGGGAGTAGCCGAGCCGGGAGGTCCAGGCGGGGTTTACCTCCTTGAGGGCGCCGGTGAGGTCGGCGACGCAGAACAGATTCGGGGTGAGTTTGAAGAGTTGCTCGTGCTCGAATTGGAGCCGGGCTTTTTCCTGGGCCATGCTGCGGCGTTCCAGGATGGAGGTGACGATGGGGACGATGCTCGGGAGGCGGTTTTTGAGGACGTAGTCGGTGGCGCCGCGTTTCATGCACTCGACGGCGGTTTCCTCATTGAGCGCGATGGTGAGGATGACGATGGGGACGTCGGGGCTGCGGGCTTTGGCCATGGCGATGGCGTCGAGGCCATCGTAGCCGGCGAGGGAATAGTCGGAGAGGATGAGGTCCGGCGAGAAGGCGTCGAGGGCCTGTCGGAAAGCTTCGCGAGTGGAGACGCAGTGGGTTTCGCAGGGGAACTGCACGCGGCTGAACTCAGCGAGGATCAACTGCTGGTCGGACTCTGAGTCTTCGTTTATTAATATGCGAGGCAGAGGCATCGGAGACGCGTCGTTTACGCGTGAGCAGTGGGGGCGGGACAACGGTTCACACCATTTGGCCGGCGCGTGGCAAAGACAAGGCCGGAGCGCGAAAAACGAGAGGGGCGGGAACCTGCCGGCCTATGGCCGGAGTCGGGGGCGCAATGGCTGGGCCATTCGCGCGGGAGGAGGGCAGTCGGGGCTCCGTTGGAGCCGAAGTAGGGTGAAACGTCTCGCGGGTGTGGGCTTGGCGCGTTGGCAGACCATGGATATCTGCAAACGCGGTCGAGGCCTGGGCACCCGTGAGAACGGGAACCGGGCGAGTATTTACTCGGCGGGCGAGATGGAGCCGCTCGGGCAGGCGGATTCGCAGGCGCCACAGTCGATGCACTTCTCGGGATCGATGGTGTAGGCAGGGGAGCCGGCGGAGATTGCCTCTTGCGGGCAGGTTTCGGCGCACGCGCCGCAGGCGGTGCAGGTCTCGGGATTGATTTTGTAAGCCATGTTTTTGGATTGGTGGATGTCTTCGGTTCGGATGCCGCGCCGGAGTCCCGGCCTGGGAAGGCATGGGCGGGGTGGGCATTCGGAAGGGGTAAATCGATGATGCGCGGCGCCGGTGAGGGCAAGCATGGAGGTTGCCTCGCTGAGTGCGCAAAAAAGCTCCGGCGGTGAGGCCGGAGCTTGTCGAGGTGAGGCTGTTTAGAAGGTGTGGACGAAGAGGCCGGAGCGCAGCTTGGGTTCAAACCACGTGCTCTTCGGCGGCATGATCTGGCCGGCGTCGGCGATGTCCATGAGCTGGTCGATGGTCACGGGGTACATCGAGAAGGCGACGCCGCCCTGCTTGTCGACGCGTTTGACGAGTTCGCCGGTGCCGCGGATGCCGCCGATGAAGTCGACGCGTTTGCTGGTGCGCGGGTCGTCGATACCGAGCAGCGGGGCGAGGAGTTTGTCCTGGAGCACGCTGACGTCGAGGCGGGCAACGGGATCGGCTTTGGCGTCGATGGGGCACTTCAGGCCGTACCATTTTCCGCCGAGGTACATGCTGACCTGGCCGACGCCCGCGGGCGAGGGGGCGGCGCCTTCGACGAGGCCGAAGGTGGACTTCACTTTTTCGAGGAAGGCCGCGGGTGTGAGCCCGTTGAGGTCGAAGACGTGGCGGTTGTAGGGGAGGATCTTGAGCTCGCTCGCGGGGAAGAGCACGCAGAGGAACCAGTTGTAGTCCTCGGTGCCGTTGTGCTGCGGGTTGCGGGAGCGGCGCAGGCGGGCCACGCGCGCAGCGCTGGCGGCGCGGTGATGGCCGTCGGCGATGTAGGTGACGGGGACTTTGCCGAAGGCATTTTGCCACTCGGCGCCGCCGGGGATGCGCCACGAGGTGTGGCGGATGCCGTCGGGCGCGGTGAAGTCGTGTTGGGGCTTCGTTTTGACGAGCTGGGCGACGAGAGCGTTGACGGCGGGCTCATCGCGGTAGGTGAGGAACACCGGGCCGGTGCCGGCGCTGAGGGTGTCGATCAGGCGGGTGCGGTCGTCTTCCTTATCCTTGCGCGTCTTCTCGTGTTTTTTGATGAGGTCGGCGTCGTAGTCCTCGACGTTGCAGGCGGCGACGAGGCCGCGTTGCACGTGGGCGCCCATCTGCTGCTGGTAGAGGTAGAGGCAGGGCTCGGTCTCGCGGATGAGGGTGCCGTCTTTCTGGAGTTGGATGAAATTGGCGTGGGCCTTGGCGTAAACGGCGTCGCTGTAGTGGTCGGTTGCCGGCGGCAGGTCGATCTCTGCGCGGTCAACGTGGAGGAGGCTGTGTGGTTTGCCGGCAGCGAGGGCGGCGGCCTCGGTCGCGTCGACGACATCGTAGGGCACGCAGGCAACTTCCGGCGCGAGGGCCGGGGTGGGAACAAGACCTTGGAAGGCGCGAATACGCATAGGAGCGCTCATGGAGACAAGCGGGCCGGGCCGCGTCAAGCGGCGGGGCGAGTCGCCGCGCTTGTCGTGTGGCAGGGAAAACGTGTGGACACAAAAAACCCCCGGTTTGCGACCGGGGGTGAAAGGGGCGGCAGGGTTGGCTTACTTGCCAGCTTTGCTGCTGCGGCGGAACTTCGTGGTGAACTTCTCGACGCGGCCGGCGGTGTCGACGATGCGCTTTTCGCCGGTGTAAACCGGGTGGGAGTCCATCGTGACGTCGCGCACGATCATGTAGTATTCCTGGCCATCGATGGTCTCCTTGCGGGCAGACTTCATCGTGGACTTGGTGAGGAAACGCTTGCCGGTGCCAACGTCGGTGAAGCAGACGTTGTTCAAAGTGGGATGACCTTCAGCTTTCACGGTAAAATTCTCCTGTGGTGGTGATTAGCCTTGGCGCGCTTTGTAACGCGGTTCGACCTTGTTGATCACGTAGATGCGGCCCTTGCGGCGGACGACCTGGCAGGCCGGGTGACGCTTCTTCGCGGATTTGATGGACGAGACAACTTTCATAAAAGCGGTCAAAACACGGAGCCGGCGCGGCGTTGTCAACGGAAATGTCCGCACTTTCCTGCACGCTTAGTTTTTCGCAGCGAAGTCGCTCGGGACGGTGAGCCCGTGCGCCGTGCAGAAGTCGTTCATGTCGGCTGGGAGGGCGGCATGGAAGATTTTTTCCACGCCGGCGGGCGTCAGGTCGATCTCGGCGCAGTGCAGCGCCTGCCGGGGCAGGATCAGCTGCGCGGCGAGGGCCTCGCTCCAGCCGTTTTCGATAAACTCGATGAAGAGCCGCGCGTCGGGCCCGTAGATTTTGTCGCCCACGAGCGAGTGGCCGAGCCACTGGGCGTGGGCGCGGATCTGGTGTTTGCGCCCGCTCTCGGTTTTGACGCGCGCGAGCGTGTAGCCGCCGGCGCTGCTCAGCGGCGTGAAGTGCGTGACCGAGGGCTGCCCGTCGGGACGCACCGCCGATTTCACGAACACCGGGCTCGCCTCGTCGTCGCCCAAGGGCTGGTCAACGGTTACCGGGGCGGGCACGTCGCCGGTGAGAATCGCGAGGTAGGTTTTCCGCACGAGGCGGTGTTGCATGGCCTTTTGCAGGCGGCTCGCCATCTCGGCGTCCTTTGCGAGCACCACGACGCCGCTCGTCTCGCGGTCTAGCCGGAAAATCAGATGCGAGGCGGCGAGGTGCGCGTACTCGCGCGCGGCGCCTACGAGGCTCGACCACGGGCCGGCTTTCGACGGGTGGCAGACGACGTCGCCGGGTTTGTTCAACACGAGGAGCCGATCGTCTTCGTGCACGATCCACGTGGGCACCTCCTCGGGCGCGATCATGCGCACCGGGCCTTGTTTTAGGCGGCGGGGCCAGGGGCCGCTTTGCGGCGAATCGGTGGGCTCGGGTGCGCTCATGCGTTGGTTTTGCCGCCGGTGCCACGGTAGTGGGCGATGACGCGGATGGCGATGCGTGCGGCGAGCGGTTTGGGCAAACGTGAACTGAGCGCGGCGAGCAGTTTGTTTTTCCACCCGCTCACGACCATCGTGCGTCCTCGTGCGAGCGCGTGCAGTGTGGTCTCGACGACCTCCTCGGGCGTCTGCCCGACGGAGTCGGGGACGACGGAGTGGTCGAGCCCGGCGCTCCGGAAAAATTGTGTCGAGGTCGGGCCAGGGCAGACGGCGAGGACATGCACGCCGCTCCCGCGCAGCTCTTCGCTCAGGGCGAGGCTCCAGTGCAGGAGAAAGGCCTTGCTGGCGCCGTAGGTGGCCATGTGCCCGGTCGGCTGAAATGCGGATGTGGAGGCGATGTTGACGATGGCACCACCGTGGGCGCGGAGGGTGGGCAGCAGGCGTGCGGTGAGCTGGACAGGCGCGCAGAGATTGACCTCCAACATTTCGAGCTGACGCGCAAGATTGGGCTCAGGAAACGGCCCGTATGTGCCGAAACCAGAGTTGTTGATGAGAAGAATGCGCCCCGCAGGAATCTCCCGGTCGATTTCGCCGACCAACTCGCCGCAGACCGCTTCGATCTGGGCCCGATTAGATAAATCGCAGTCAAAATGGCGTAGAATAAGCCCAGGAACTTTTATCTCTGGTGGACGTCGAGAAAGATTGAAAAAGACCAACGCAGGATGCAGCTTCCCCACGTGCTCAATAAACGATTTTCCGATGCCGGAAGATCCGCCGGTCAAAATGACGGCGCGGAAGGATTGGAGCATTTGGTAAGACATCATGGCGAGTAAGGCGCACCACTCCCTTTCAGGGCGCAATGCCCTATCCAAAAACAAAAATACCCATGAACAAGACTAACCAACCGCACGAAATAATCGTCTCCGGAATTCACCTCGACCTCACCCCGTCCATGAAAGCGTACGTGGTGGAGAAGGTGGAGCGATTGTTCCGCCACGAGGAACGGATCATCCGCGTCCGGGTGGAACTGGAGTGCGACACGAAGCAGGCCACGGGGCAACGCTTCACGGCCAAGGGTCATCTCATGATCAACGGGCCGGACATCAACGCCACGGTGGTCGAGGCTGAGGGCTACAAGGCGATCGACCTGCTGGTGGACAAGCTCGATGGGTTGCTCCGCCGCCGTGCGAGCGAGTTCAAGGAAAAGCGCAAGCACACGCACGGGGTCGAGTGGTCCGATGTCGATCTGCCCAAGGCTGCGAATAGTTGATCGGAGCGCCCCTCGCGGGGACTTCCGATAACGAGAAAGCCCGCCATTCGGCGGGCTTTCTTGTTTTTAAAGTGGCGCACCCGTAGGGAGTCGAACCCCAAACCTTCTGATCCGTAGTCAGACGCTCTATCCAATTGAGCTACGGGTGCGTGACGGGAGGCGAGAAGAAGCAGGGGTTTTTGCCGGCGTGCAAGCGTGAAATCTTGAAAAAATGCAGCTGCCGGATTTTTGCGTTTCCACTCAGGGGTTTCTGGCTGGGCGCCAGTCCACGAGCTCCAGTTGGAGAAGCTTGCGATCGTTGAAGAAATTCCACGTGAGCTCGACGGCGAAATCGAGCGGGACGCCGACGGGGGGCAGGCGGTGCGCCATTTTCCAAGCGACGCCGTGGAGGCGGCGGCCGCGGGCATCGTCGAACCAGAAGCGGAAGTGCTGCTCCTTGAATACGTCGGGGCTTTGCTGGAGCACGACGCCGTGGATGCCGAAGATGGGCTCCGGGTTGGCCTGGCCGAAGGGATGCAGCGACTCCAGCTCGTCCATGAGGCGTTCGCGGATGTGCTCCACGGGCAACCAGGCCGAGAGGGCGAGCTCCTGCTCCGCGATGTCGCCGCCGACGTAGCGGCGGACGGCTTCGGAGAACTGTGCGCGGAAGGTGTCGATGTGCTCCTTGGCGAGCGCGATGCCGACGGCCATCGGGTGGCCGCCCCAATTGGAGAGGTGTTCGCAGCAGGTGCCGAGGACTTCGACGAGGTTGATGCCATCGACGCTGCGGCCGGAGCCTTTCGCCATCTCGCCCTCGTTGCCGAGGACGACGCAGGGGCGGTTGTACTTCCGGGAAACGCGACCGGCGACGATGCCGACCACGCCGGGGTGCCAGTTGTCGCCGTAGAGGACGATGCCCTGGTCGTTGGCGTAGTGTTGCTCCACGAGGCGTTCGGCTTCCTCGGTGATCTGGCGTTCGATGTCCTGGCGCTCGCGGTTAAAGGCGTCGAGCTGGAGCGCGGTTTCGTTGCAGAAGCTGTCGTCTTCGTTGAGCAGGAGCTCGACGGAGAGGGCGGCGTCGGCGAGGCGTCCGCTGGCGTTGATGCGGGGCCCGAGGCGGAACGAGATGTCGACGGGCAAAATCCCCTGGGAGGGTTTCACGCCGGCGACGCGCATGAGGGCGCGCAGGCCGGGGCGCTGCGTCTGCTGGAGCATGCGCAGGCCGTGGCGCGCGAGGATGCGGTTCTCGCCCTGCAGGGGCACGAGGTCGGCGATGGTGCCCATCGCGGCGAAGTCGAGGTAGTCGCGCAGCTTGATGCGGAAGGCCGCGGGGTTGTTTTCCGCGCGCAGCCGCTTGAGCAGCCCGTGCATCAGTTTGAAGACGAGGCCGACAGTGCAGAGGTTGTGCCACGCGGCATCGTCGGGCACCGATTGCACGTGCGGGTTGATCAGGATGCCGTCTTCAAGGTGCTTTTCCTTGGAGCGGTGATGATCGACCACGATCACGTCGACGCCGAGGGAGCGCAGGTAGGCGACCTCCTCGTAGGAATTGGTGCCGCAATCCAGGGCGATGAACAGGTCGGGGCGGCCGGGCTCCAGCGCGCGGTCGATCGCGCTGCGGGAAAGGCCGTAGCCGTCTTCGGAGCGCCGGGGTACGACGAAGCGCGGGTTGGCGCCGAAGCGGCGCAGCACGCTCACGAGGAGCGCGGTGCTGCTCACGCCGTCGACGTCGTAGTCGCCGAGGACGGTGATGTCTTCGCGTTCGGAGAGCGCCCGGCTGAGGCGCGCGGAGGCGGCCTCGACGTTGGGCAGCAAGAAGGGGTCCTGCAGGTGGCTGAGGGCCGGGCGCAGGAATAGCTCGGCGGCGTCGCCATCGGCGATGCCTCGGCGAAGCAGTAGCTCAGCCAACACGGGGCTGACCCCCGCGCGGCGACTTAGCGCTTCGACCTCCTCAGCCGAAAGCGGCGTATAGGTCCAGCGCATGGATGATGGAGTGGGGCAGAGCGGGGCAAACGCCGCTCAGCTCCGGCCGGGATCTCGAAGAGATCCGGTGCCGGAGAGAGGAGGCGGTCGTCGCAATGTCCCGGGTTGGATCATTCCGATGCGTTGCTGGTGCCCTGCCAATCGTACTTCGGCGCGACGTCGTGGTGAGCCTCGACGTGCTTCCGGTCGCCCTTGTGCCACCAGAAGAAAATCGGGGTGGCGATGAAGATCGACGAGAAGGTGCCGGTGATGATGCCGACGAGGAAGGTGAACGAGAGGTCGTTGACGACGCCACCGCCGAACAGGAACAGCGCGAGTGCGGCGAGGAAGGTGGTCAGACTGGTCAGGATGGACCGGGCGAACACCAGCGAGGTGGCGAGGTTGATGACGTCGCGCAGGCGCATGTCCGGGCGCGATTTCAACTCTTCGCGGATACGGTCGAAGACGACGACGGTGTCGTTGATCGAGTAACCGACGATCAAGAGCAGGGCTCCGACCATGGCGCCGCTGAACTGGCGGCCCGAGAGGACGAAGATGCCGATGGTGATCAGGACGTCGTGGATAGTGGAGACGACGGCGCCGATGCTGTAGCCGACTTCGAATCGGAAGGCGACGTAGAGCATGATGCCGAGGATGGCGAGGCCCACGGACATGAGGGCGTTCCACTGGATTTCCTTGCCGATGGCAGCTCCGATCGTGGTTTTGCCTTCGACGTTGAATTGAGCGGACGGGTACGCCTGCGTGAGCACGTTGATGGCGGCATCGGCTTTGCCCGTTTCGGTCTGGACGCTGAGAATTTCGCGACCGGAGCCGATTTCGCTTTGGTAGAAGGCCATCGTTTCGCCGATTTTGGCGTTATTGAGCGTCGAGTGGAGCTTGGCGGTGTCGATGCGGTCCTTGAAGGTCAGGGTGGCGACATCGCCGCCGGCGAAGTCGATGCCGTAAATGTCCTTGCCCTTGAATCCGATGGCGATGACGCCGACGAGTACCACGAGCCACGAGGCGATGAACGCCTGTTTGCCGTACTTGAGGAAGTCGATGGACGGCGGGCGCAGGAAGTTGGCCATGAGCATGCGTTTCATCGTGCCGGACATGATGAGCAGGTTGAGCAACATCTCACTGACGACGAGGGCGGTGAACATCGTGGCAAAGACGCCGATGGTGATCGTGACGCCGAAGCCGCGGATCGGGCCGGTGCCAAAGGCGATCATGAGGCCGGAGGTGATCAGGGTCGTCAGGTTGGCGTCGATGATCGTCGTAAAGGCTTTCTCGTGGCCTGCGTGGAAGGCGGTGACGAGGGATTTGCCTGCACCGAGTTCTTCACGCATGCGCTCGAAGATGAGGATGTGGGCATCGACCGCCATGCCGACGGTGAGCACGAGGCCGGCGATGCCGGGGAGGGTGAGCGTGGCACCGAGGCTGGCGAGGACCGCCAGACAGATCAGGATGTTGAGGGTCACGCTGAACACTGCGATGCCGCCGGCGATCGTGTAGTAGGCGATCATGAAGGCGGCGACGAGGGCCACGCCGATGTAGGTGGCGAGTTTGCCGCTGGAGATCGCGTCGGCGGCGAGGGACGGGCCGACCTCGTACTGCTCCTTGACCGTCAGCTCGACGTCGAGGGGGTTGTTGAGGACGTTGGCGAGGTTGAGCGCTTCGCGGTCGGTGAAGTTGCCCGTGATCTGGGCGGAGTCGTTATCGATCTGCTCCTTGACGGTCGGGGCAGAGTAGAGCTTGCCGTCGAGCACGATGGCCAGGCGTCCGAGACGGCCGGCGCGTTGGCCCTGCGCGGCGATTTCACCAGTGACGGCGGCGAACTTCTTCCGGCCCTCCTTGGTAAACATGAGGATGACCTCGGGCTTGCCATACATATCGGGGCGGGCAAATGCCTTGTCGATGCCTTCGCCGGACATTTCCGGGATGCGTTTGACGAAGACTTCTTCGACGCCGGCCTGGCCGCCGCGGCCCTCGTAGTCGAGGGAAAGAATCTCGTAGCCGGGCGGAATTTCGCCGGGGGCGACGCGGTCGGGCGTGAGCGAGGGATGGACGAGGCGGAAGTCGAGACGCGCCGGTTTTTTGACGGTGTCGATGATCTCGGGGTTGTCGCGGGTGTTGAGGCCGGGGAGCTGGATTTCGATGCGATTGTCACCGACTTTGCGGATCATGGGCTCCGCGACGCCGTAGGCGTTGATGCGGGTGCTGATGATTTCGATTGCTTTGGAGATTTTCTCCTTACGCTCTTCTGCTCCGCCCTGGCTGTTGGGTTGATCGGCGGCTTCGAGGGTGACGGCGACGCCGCCGTTCAGGTCGAGGCCGAGCTGGAGGCTCCCCTTCGCACGGAGGAGGAGCTCCTTGAGGACGATGTCGTTGCGCTTTTCGAGGTTCGTGAGCGAATCCTCGATGTTCATGTCCGGGAAGAACGTGGAGAGGTCGATCTTCCGCTCTTTGGCGATTTGTTTGAGGGCGACGTATTCGCTGAGGGCTTGGCCGTTCTTGTATTGGGCGGAGGCCTCGTCGATGAGCTTGTTAAACTCGCTGGATTTGGCCGTGGTCTGCGTCTTGGCAAAACCGACGAACGGCTGGTCCTTCAGCGGCTGCAGTTCGAAGACCGCCCAGAGGACGATGATGAAGCTTATGGTCAGCTTCCAGAGGTTGCGTTTAAGCATGGGTAGTTTTGGTTGAAAAATAGAATCGGGCGGTACGCCATGGCGACACCGCCCCGAGGAAAAGGGGTAGAGTAAACTGGAGTGGGCGACGCCCGTTCAGGGCGCAGGGGCTCAGGCCTTCTTGACCACCGTGCTCACGAAGCCCTTACCGAGCTCCACCTTGGTGCCGTCGGCGATGCGGACGACGAAGCGGTCGGTTTTGACACTGGTGATGGTCGCGTAGATGCCACCGGCGGTCACGATCTCGTCACCCTCGCCGAGTTCCGAAAGCATCTTCTCGTGCTGCTTCTGCTTCTTGCGCTGCGGGGCGATCAGCAGGAAGTACATCGCGCCAAACATGAGCACGATGGGCAGCAGCCCCATCAGGCCTTGCATGCCGCCGGAGGCGGGAGCGGTTTGCTGGGCGAAGATCGGGAGCGTGTGCGCGAGTGAGGTCATGTTGAGATTACGTTTGAGAAGTTCGGAGAAATTAAGCACGCATCTAACGGGTTCCGTTTTCTCAAAAGCAAGCCATAACATCCCCTCTCATACACGCGTTGAAAACCAAAGCCGCATCCACCTGGTCAGCTGCAAAGTCCGAGGAGCATTTCGGATTCAAACGTTGGGGGCATGGCCATTTCGGCGTCGACGCCGAGGGCTTCGTGCAAGTCCAACCCCTTTGCGATAATCGCTCCATCCGCATCATGGATGTCGTCAACGAGGCGCATGAGATGGGCCTGCGCGGTCCCATGGTCATCCGCTTCCAGGATCTGCTGCGCCAGCGCGTCGTGCAGCTCAACGAGATGTTTCGCAAGGCCATCAAGGAAGAGGGCTACAAGGGTGAGTATCGCGGTGTCTTCCCAATCAAGGTAAACCAGTTGCGCGAGGTGATCGACGAGATCGTCGCCGCCGGCAAGGACTACAACTACGGCATCGAGGCGGGCTCCAAGCCCGAGCTCATGATCGCCCTCGCCATGCACGAGGGGCACAACCGCCTGATCGTTTGCAACGGCTACAAGGACGACGACTACATCCGCCTCGCGCTCATCGCCCGCAAGCTCGGCAAGAAGATCGTCATCGTCGTCGAACAGCTTTCCGAGATCGATGGAATCATTCGCCTCTCCACCGAGATGGCCGTGAAGCCGATGATCGGCTTCCGCGTGAAACTCCAGACCCGCGGCGAGGGCAAGTGGTCGTCGTCGTCTGGCGACAACGCCAAGTTCGGCCTCAACACCGCCGAAATCCTCTTCGCCTGCGAAAAGCTCCGCGCCGCCAAGCTCACGCAATGCTTGCGCCTCGTGCATTTCCACATCGGCTCGCAGGTGCCCAACATCATCACGATCAAGAACGCCGTCGTGGAGGCGTGCCGCTTCTATTGCCAGCTCGCCAAGATGGGCTTCCCGATGGGCTACCTCGATATCGGCGGCGGCCTCGGCATCGACTACGACGGCTCGCGCACCAATTTCGAGAGCTCGATGAACTACTCCATGGAGGAGTACGCCCGCGACGTCGTGCACAACGTCCGCGAGATCTGCCTCGGCGCCGGCGTGCCCGTGCCCGACCTCGTCAGCGAGAGCGGCCGCGCCGTCGTCGCCCCGCACTCGATGCTCGTCGTCGAGGTGTTTGAACGCATCAACAAGCGCGAATCGCTCGGCCAGCAGCACCAGCCCAAGGTGAAGCACAAGGTCGTGACCGACATGGAGGTCATGTTGAAAAACAAGGCCAAGCTCGGCCGCCTCGAGCGTTTCCACGACGCCCAGCAGAAAAAGGAAGAGGCCTTTTCGCTCTTCAACCTCGGCTACCTCGACCTCGAAAACCGCGCCGCCGCCGAGCAGCTTTTCTGGCAGATCTGCGAACAGATCGACAAGGAGGGCCGCGACTCCGGCTACCAGCCCGAGGAGCTCCACGAGCTCTCAAAGCTGCTCGCCGACCAGTATGTTTGTAACTTCTCCGTCTTCCAGTCGCTCCTCGATCACTGGGCGCTGAAGCAGCTCTTCCCGATCGCACCGCTGCACCGGCTCAACGAAAAGCCCACCGTCAACGCCACGCTCGTGGACATCACCTGCGACTCCGACGGCAAGATTTGCAGCTTCATCGATCTGCAGGACACGAAGGACTACCTCACGCTGCACCCGCTCAACAACAAGCCCTACTACCTCGGCATCTTCCTGACCGGCGCGTACCAGGACATCATGGGCGACCTGCACAACCTCTTCGGCCGCGTCAACGAGGTCCACGTCTTCCTCGAAGACGATGAGCCCAACGGCTTCTACATCGAGGAGGCGCTCAGCGGCAGCCGCATCGCCGACGTCATCGAAGGCGTGCAGTACAAGCAGGAGGAACTCTGCCGCCGCATGAAGGCGCAGATCGACCACGCCACGCACAAGGACATCGTGAAACCGCGCGAAGGCGTGCGCCTGCTGGAGCTCTACGAGAGCCAGATGCTCAACAAAACTTATCTCAACACCGACCGCAGCACACCGAAGCGCCGACCCCGCCAGATCTGAGGCGGTCGCGCCGCGAAAGGGCCGATGAGTTTTTCCTGCCCGCACTACGACATCAATCGCGACTATTGCGTGCGCACGCGTGCGGCGTGCGTGCCCGGCCGCCCTGGCTGCGTGCTGCAGCACAACTCGACCTTCGCCGTCCCGCCGGCGCTGCGGATTGCTCCGGAGTCGTCGTCACCAATGCAGGCTCCGGCTCCAGCGAAAGTCAGCCGGCGCGGTACGTCGAAAAGCGGCAAAGCGCCCGCGGATTCTCCGGCTCCGGTCGTCGCAAAAAAACGCCGCGAATCAAAGCGCACTAGCTAGGTTTCGTTGGTGAAAAACAAAACGCTCCGTCCCGGGGTATGGGACGGAGCGTTTGAGCAGGCGCAAGGGTCTGGGCCGTCAGTGCGCGTTTTTCGCGGATTCCTTCGGCCGGTTGTCCTGCGCGAGGAGGATGACGAAACCGATGATGGGGGTCAGGATGACGCTGGTCCAGAAGTTGCCCCAGAAGCGAAACTTTCCGTATCGGCCGAGGAGGGCGATCAGCCAGCAGGCCAGGACGTAGAGAATGACTCCGGCAAAAGGTACGGCGATCATCATGACTCCGGTGGAAGGGTTCGGACCTGGGGCTTAGTTGGCGGCTTCCTGAGTGGCCGTCGCAACCTTGTCTTTGCCTTCCTCGAAGAACTTCTTGTAGGCGGCCTTCATCTTCTCGGGTTTGAAATCGAGGAGGGTGCCGCCGGATTCGAAGTGCATGATAAAGACTTTGCCCGTGGCGTAGGTGACTGCGCCGGCGGCGGTCGGAAGCGCGACGGTGGCGGCCAAGGGGCCGACGAGGGGGAGAATCTTCATCGCGCTGAAGAGCACGCCGGTGCCGAGCGGGACGATGCCGAGGCCGGCGATGAGCGAGGAGACGAGGCTCTTGGCGCGCTGTTCCTTGAACTCGACGCCGTAGACCTTGGAGATCTCGTTGATCATCTTCACCTGAGCGGCAATGATGGCGACGATATCGAGGCCGATGATCGGGATGAGGCCGCCGCCCGCGCTCCACAGAGAGTAGCGTTTGGTGAGTTTGAGGGCCTGTTGTTCTTTGGTAAGAGTCTCCGGCTGGACGGTAGGCTCGATGATGGCGGTGGGGGCTTCAGTGCTCATGTCGATGTTGGTTAACAGTGGTGGCTACACTTCCTCGGGAAACTTTAGGTATAGCTTACGTCGGTTAGTGTCAAATGGTTGTTGAGGGAGGGCGTTTGCGCTTGGTGGAAGGGGGCACGTAGTCCATGAGGCGACCATATTCCATCATGTAGACTTTGTCAGCGACGTGGAAGTAGTGGTCGTCGTGGGTGACCGCGAGGATGGTTTTGCCTTCGGCGACCATCTGGCGGAGGAGGACTTCGTAAAAGAATTTGCGGAAGAGGGGGTCCTGGTCGGCGGCCCATTCGTCGAAGAGGTGGATGGGGCGGTCGTCGAGGGTGCTCATGATGAGCGAGAGGCGTTTGCGCTGGCCTGTGGAGAGGTCGAGGTTGGTGACGCGGCCGTTTTCGATGCCGGTCTTGTCGGCGAGCTCCATGCGGGTGAGCAGTTCGGCGATGCGTTTCTCATCGACCTTGTTTTTGCCGAGGATGCGTTTGAAGAGGTGAAAGTCGGTGAAGATGGGCGAGAATAGCTCTCGGAGCATGGTGACGTTGCCGTCGTGGATTTCCTCTCCGTTGAGCAGGAGGCGGCCTCCGCTGGGGCGGTAGAGGCCGGTGAGCATCTTGAGAAGGGTGGATTTTCCGGAGCCGTTGCCGCCGACGATGAAGACGATCTGGCCGGCCTTGAGCTCGAAGTCTGCGGGTTGGATGCGGAAGGGATGGCGGCCTTTGGCGGGGTATTGGAATGAGAGGGCTTCCGCGCGGAGGTGCTCGAACTGGGCCGGTGGGGAAACGAAGTCCGTGGGCTCGTGGGCGCCGGCGTGCTCGGCGATGCGCCGGTCGATGGCGTTTTCGAGTTCGTAGATGTTGACGATGTTGGCCTCGGCTTTGGCGAGTGCGGGGACGGCCATGATCACGTCGGCGAGGGGGCCGGCGGAGAAGAGCACGATGGGGACGAGGATCGAGACGATGGAGGTCTCGGAGGGGGAGATGATCGGGAGGATGAAGATGAGGCCGGCGAGGGTGAAAAAGACGTAGGTGTGGGCGATGAGCAGGGAGTGGTTGAGGGCTTTGCCGGCGGCGACGCGGTGGGTGTTGGTGGCGTGGACGACGGTTTCGATCTCCTCCTTGAAGTAGTCGGTGCGTTTGTCGCGGTTGAGTTTGAGCTCCTTGAAGCCGGCGAGGAAGCCGTTGAGGTTGTCGAAAAATTCGTTTTCGCGGGTGGTGGCGCGGCCGAGTTCTTCGCCGACGCGGCGGCTGTGGCGCATGTAGTAAACGATCACGACGGCAATGAGCCCGGAGATGATCAGGAGGGCTTTCATCGAGATGAAGGCGATGAGCACCAAGGTGAATCCGAGCATGACGAGCGCGGAGCTGGCGTTGATGACCATGCCGGCGGACATGGAGATGCTGACGGCGTCGCTGGAGAGGGTGGCGTAGATGCGGCCTTTATCGAGGCCTTCGAAGGGGAGGAGATCGGTGTCGCGCAGCTTGCCGAGGATGCGCAGGCGGAGGCGCTCGATGATGTCTTCGAGGATGGTGGTCGTGCGGTTGAGCACGAGTTCCTTGGTGATCCAGTAGCCGACGATGCAGCCGCAGAAAAGGAGGAGACTGGAGAAGTCGACCTTGCCGGGTTTGAGGGAGCCAACGGCGGCGGTGGCGACGGTCACGCCGACGCCGTTGATGAGGCCGGCCAGGACGATGGCGACGATGATGGGGGCGCGGAAATCCGTGGATTCCTTACGAATGAAATCGAGGAAGTGTTTCATCTCAGTTGATCGGGATGATCTTGATTTTGCTTTGGTCGATCGTGGCCGATTTGATCTCCGCCCAGGCTTGATCGTAGAGGGCCTGTTCATCGGCGGTGAGGGCGCGCATGTGGATCAGCTTTTCGGGGGCGGCGATCATGCAGCTGGGGCCGTTGATGAGGAAACGATTCGCATATCGCATGCTGCGCAGGTTGACCGAGGCGTACATGGATCGGTTGGCGACGAGCATGGAGACATAGGGGTGAAGGAGGTATTCGATGAGGACGGCCGCGGTCTCCGGAGCGCGGCTGGCCTTGGGGACGACAAAACCGTCCACGGAGACGATGCAGGTGCCTTCCGGGAGGAGGAAACGGCAGGAGGGATTGTCTTGGAGGATGTCGGCGGCGGTGCCGCTCCAGGTGACTGCGAGCAGGGTGTCCTTGGCCTGCATCTCCTGTTTGATTTTGCTGTAGGGGACGAATCGGACTCCGAGCTCGCGGACGTTGAGCAGGAGGATCTGTTTGGCTTTTTCGATGGTTTCCGGTGTCGGGTTTTCCGGATCGAGTCCGGCGAGGAGCATGATCGCGGCCATGGCGTAGCGCTGGTCGTCGGGTAGGGCGACGCGGCCGTAGATGTAGTTGTTGTTCTTTTGGGCGGGAACGTAGTCCCAGTCGCGCGGGAATCCGCTGAGGTAGTCGATGTTGAAGGATATCCCGAGGGTGGCGTAGTCGTACGGGACGAAGTACCGCATCTGCGGATCCGCGGCCTTATTGAGGATGGTGGTGTCGATATAGCGGTAGATGAACTCGTTTTGGCGGGGGATAAGCTGGAGCCGGTTTTCCTGCCGCATACGGTTGCTCATGTATTGGCTGAGCATGATGAGGTCCCATTTGTCCGGGTGCTCGGAGAGGAGCTGGTAGGCGTCGTCGTCGCTGCCGAAGGTGTCTACCTCGATCTTTATTCCGTAGCGTTCGGTGAAGCTGTCGAAGACTGCGTGCATGTCCACATCGGCAAAGACGAGGACGCGCAGCGTGTCGGCGTGCTGGCGCGGCATTTTGGGGTAGGGGTCCTGGGCGAGGCCGTGGGTAGCCTCACGGTCGAGGTCCTCTTGATAGCAGCCGGCGAGGAACAGGGCGCAAAGTGCGACGAGGCTGAGCCACCAGCCGAGTCGGGCGGGGCGGTTAGGGGTTCTTGCGCTCATTCAGATCTCCTTGGCGTGCGGGCACGCGACCGGTTTCGAGGAGTGCTTTCGTCTCCTTGCTCAGGGTGGATTCGACTTCGAGGGGCTTTGCCGGCGGGGGGGCCTCGGGGGCGTCGCTGGGCAGATTGTAGAGGAGGGGCAGGCCATTGTCGCGGTTGCCGAACATCAGCAGCTTGCTGTTGTTGGATTTGGCGAGCTCGACGGTGCCCTCGATGCCGTAGAAGTTGAGGTAGTCCTTGAACATCCCGCCCTCGGCGGCGATGCGCTGGAAGTCGCGGATACCGCCCGCTTCGACGCGTTTGCGGTCCGCCTCTTTCTTTTCCTTGATGAGGATGTAGTCGTACTGGAGCGAGAGCTGCTCGGCGGTGAGTTTCTTCTCGATGGCCGTGCGGACCATCTCGGGAAGTGTCATGCGCTTGATGAGCAGATCGTCCAGGGTGATGTCGCGCTCGCTCAACGAGGCCATGGCGCCCTGCCGGATGATCTGCAGCAGGTAGCCTTCGGAGGTGTAGATTTCCTCGGGGAGGTAGTTGGCGACGACTTTGCGCACGTGTGCCTGGACCTCGGGTTTTACGATCTTCTCGACGTAGTCCGGGCCGATCTGCTGGTGGAGCACCGGCAGGGTTTCCCGCACGGGCTGATAGCGGATGGAGATTTCGAAATGGATCGGCAGTCCGTCCTTCGACAGCGCGTCGAACTCGTGCGGGATCTGCTGCACGCGCACGTCGTACACGTAGAGTTTATCCCACGGCCAGATGACCTGCAGACCTTCGTTGTAGATGCGGTCGATCTTGGTGCCGCCCTCGAACATCTTCCAGATGACAGCTTCCTGGCCGGGGCGCACGAGGATGAACATGCGGCTGAAGAAGACCACGAGGAAGAGCAGGCCGAGCAGGAAGATCAGCAGGAAATAGTTGCGGACGGTCTTGCGGCTGCGCTGCCAGTTCTCGGCGATGCGGGCTTTCCACCCGGTCGATTCGGTGACGTTTTCCATTTGATAAAGGGAGGTGGGGCGTTGCCACAGGGTGGCGTGTTATGGATAAGGGGTTTCTGACAATCTGCGGGTGAGGTGCGAGGCCAAAACGTTCACGTGCGGCGCGTCGGTCATCGTGTAGTGGGTGCCCTGGCTCGGCACGATTTCGATACCGCCGCCCGCGAGCGGAATCCAGGCGAGCTCCGGCGTCCGCGCGAGCAGCGAGCTGTGTTGTGTGGCCTTGTAATAGAAGATGCGCGCGGCGTGCGGCGTCGGCCGCCATTCCCACATGTTGGCCAGATTGCGTTGGAAGATCGCGAGCTGGCGCTCCAGATCGCGCCGAGTTGTCCCCGCCATCGGTCCGTGGCGCAACAGATCCAGCATCCACGTCATGCGCTGCTCGTGGTCGAGCGGCTGGAGCTGCGCCAGCGCCATTTCGTAGGTGGTGCCGCCATAGCCCTGAGCCACGTAAGCGAGGATCTCGACCTCGCCTTCGATCCGCTCCGGCATGTGCCCGGGACCGGGGCTGTCGAACATCGCAACTGGCACGACATGCCCTTCCTCCCGGTAGAATCGCGCCATCTCGTAGGCCACGATGCCGCCGTACGACGTGCCGCCGACCAACGCCGGCGTGCGCACGCCCGCCTGTTCCAGGCTCTCGCAATACCGCCGCGCTTGCTCGGTGAGCCCGACGACTGGCTTGTCGTCGTCGCTCCACAGCCCCGGTGATTGCAACCCATAGACCGGGCAGGCCGGACGCAGCGCCTCCAGCAGGTCGCGGTAAATGAACGCTCCGCCGCCGACTGCATGCACAAACACCAGCGGCGCGAGCCGCTTGTCGCCCTCCCACAGTCGTACCACGCATCCGGGCGTTTGCACTTCGGGCGCAGCCGTTGGGCCCGTCCCATCCACCGGACTCAATTCCGCGAGCTGCCCGACCGTCCGTCGCGCGAGCACGGTAGCGCGCGAGACCGGCGTGCCGAAGATTTCGCTCAACCGCGCCGCCAGGCGCACGGCCAGCAGCGAGTCGCCGCCGCTCAGGAAAAAGTCGCTCGTGCGCGTGAGCCGCACCGGGCCGAGCAGCTCGCGCATCGCGGCGATCACCTGCCGCTCCGCCGGACTTGCGGAGGCCGGCAATGGCGCTTCGTCCGTCGCGGATTCCACTCGCGTGCGCAACGCAGGTGCGGCCGATGTCGTGGCCGTCGGCACCGGATCGAGCCAGTAGCTCTTTCGTTGAAAACGATAACCGGGCAGCGAGACGCGCCGTCCGCACGGGCTGGCGAGTGCGAACACCTTTTTTAGGTCGATGGGCAACTGCGCCGCCCAGAGCCCGCCCGCCGTCTCCAGCGTGCGTTGCCACTCCTTGCGCGGGTCGCCCTCGCCGTCGAGCGTCGCCAGCACGGCGCGTCCGTCCGGTCGTCGTCCGTCGCGCAGCGCGAGATTGCAGAGTGTGTGCGAGGGCCCGCATTCCAGCAGCGCCAGCCCCGGCTGCGCCCACAGCGTCGCCAGCCCGTCGGCGAAGCGCACGCAGCGCCGCAGGTGCTCCGTCCAGTAGTCCGGATCGACCAGCCGCTCCGGCGCGAGAAAATCGCCTGTGACGTTGGAAACCACCCGGACGCCCGAGTCGGGCAGACGGCGCGGCACGGTGGCCACCGCGGCGCGGAAATCGGCGAGCATCGGCTCCATCAACGACGAGTGCGCGGCGAGCGTCACCTGTAGCCGCTTGCAACGCACGCCCTCGCGCTCCAGCTCCACCGCGAACGCTTCCACGGCTTCGGACGGTCCGGCGACCACGATCTGGTCGGGCGCGTTGACGGTGGCGATGTCGAGCGAGCGTGGCAGGCGCGTGGTGACTTCGCGCTCGGTCAGATTCACGGCGAGCATCGCGCCCGGCGTCTGTGCGTCCATCGCACTGCCCCGTAGGCAGACCAGCCGCAGGGCATCGGTCAGCGTGAAGACGCCGGCGAGACAGGCGGCGACCCACTCGCCGAGACTGTGGCCGATGAGCACCGTGGGACGCAGGCCGAGATCCATCCAGAAACGCGCCGCGGCAAATTCGAGGGCAAACACCGCCGGTTGCCCGATGCGGTGTCGGTTGATCTGCGCCATCGCGCCGGCGTCGTCCGGCGCGGCGAGCAGCAGTGTGCGCAGATCGAGCTTTAACACGGGCTCCAGCAGCGTGGCACACTCGTCGATCACGGCGCGGAAAACCGGCGCGTGGTCGTAGAGCGCGCGGGCCATGCCGGGCTTTTGTGTGCCCATGCCGGTGAACAAAAACGCCACAGCGTCGGCTCGCTCCGGCGGCGGTGGCAGCTCGGCCAGCCGGGCGGCGGCATCGGCGCGGTCCCACGCGCAGATCGCACCGCGCGCGGCAAAGGCGCGGCGCCCGAAGGCCAGCGTGTGCGCGGCGTCGCGCAACCTCACCGACGGGTGAGCGGCGAGCCACGCGCCGGTGGTGGAGGCGTTGGCCGCCAGAGCGCGGGCGTCGCGTCCGGAAAACAGCAACAGGTGAGGCGTCGCCTCGTCGGGCGTGTTGTCAACCGGTCGAGACGGCGGCTCCTCGATGATCGCGTGGGCGTTGGTGCCGCCGATGCCGAGCGAGCTGACGGCCGCGCGCAACGGCCCGCCCGCGCCCGCGAGCGGCTCTGTGGCGGTGGCCACGCGGAAGGCGTCGCCTGGCCAGCGGATCTCGGGGTTGGGCGTCTCGAAATGCAGGCTCGGGACGAGCGTCTTCTCGCGCAGGATCAGCGCGGCCTTGATGAGGCCGGTCACGCCGGCGGCGCTGTCGAGGTGCCCGACATTGCTCTTCACCGATCCGAGATACAGCGGCACCTCGCGCCGGCCGCCGGGCGCGTAGTTGGCGGCGAGCGCGGCGACCTCGATCGTGTCGCCCAGGCGCGTGCCGGTGCCGTGCGCCTCGACGTAGCGGACGGATTCCGCCGGCACGCCGGACCGCGCGAGGGCGTCCTGCATGACGCGCGTCTGCCCGGCGACGCCGGGTGCGGTGAAGCCGATCTTGTCGGCGCCATCGTTGTTGGCGGCGATGCCGCGGATGACGGCGTGGATCGGATCGCCGTCGGCAAGTGCGGCGGCGAGGGGCTTGAGCAGCACCAGCGCGACGCCGTTGCCGCCGACCATGCCGCTCGCGGCGGCGTCGAAGGTGCGGGTGCGGCCGTCGCGCGAGAGCACGCCGCCGTCCTCGTAAAGATAGCCGTCAATCTGGCGCGAGCGCACGCAGGCGCCGCCCGCGAGTGCGAGTTCGCACTGGCCCGCCTGCAACGCCGTCACGGCCTGGTGCACGGCGACGAGCGAGGTCGAGCACGCGGTGTTGACGCTTACGCCCGGTCCCCGGAGGTCGAGTTTGTAGGAGATGCGGGTGGAGGCGAAGTCCGTGCCGTTGGCCAGCAGCGCTGCCCAGCCGCCGATGCCGGCGAGCACATCCTGGCGCGGCAGCACATTCTCGATGAGATAGCCGTTGAGGCTTGCGCCGACGTAGACGCCGACGCGTTCGCCTGCGTGCGCGGGATCGATGCCTGCGTCCTCGAAACAGTGCCACGCCTCCTCCAGCAGCATGCGCTGCTGCGGGTCGATCACCTCGGCCTCGCGCGCGGGGATGCCGAAGAACTCCGCGTCGAAGTGGTCGATGTGTTTCAGCACGCCGTTTGCGGGCACGTAGTCGGGTCGGTCGGCCAGCTCGGGGGGCACGCCGGCGGCAAGCAGCTCCTCGCGCGTGAAGAGCGTGATACAGTCGCGCCCGGCGCACAGGTTTCGCCAGAACTCCTCGACGCTCTCCGCTCCCGGAAACCGACCTGCCATGCCGATGATCGCGATGGCGCCATCGGAGATGGCCGGAGCTGGTTTCTGCGCGGTGTCGGTCGCCGGAGCGGTGTTTGGGGCCGTGTCTTTGTCGATGAACGCGGCTTGGCGGCGGATGGTGGGATTCCGGAACAGTTCCAGCACGGCGATCTCGGTGCCCGTTTCGGCGCGGATGCGCTCCTTGAGACGCACGAGCATGAGCGAGTGTCCGCCGAGGTCGAAAAAGTTGTCGTCGATACCGGGCGTCGCGCTCGTACCGAGCACGGCAGCCCACGCGCGGGCGATGCCGGCGACGGAGCTGGTGGGCTCCTGAATGCTCGAGGGCGGGCTGTGTGCGGCGGCACCGGTGGACGATTCCGGGATGCTGCGCAGATCGATTTTCCCGCTCGTGCTGCGCGGCAGCCGCGAAACGACATGGCAATGCGCAGGCACCATGTACGCCGGGAGAAGGTCGCCGAGGGCGCGTCGCAGCGTTTCAGGTACGGGCCGAGCTTCGTTGGCGGGTTCGACGTAGGCGACGAGTGCCTCGCCCTCCTTGCGCACCGCAGCTTGTGCCACGCCGGGCTGGCGGAGCAGGGCGGCTTCGATCTCGCCGACCTCGATGCGGAAGCCGCGTAACTTGATCTGTCCGTCGCGCCGTCCGATGTAGTCGAGCGAGCCGTCGGCACGCAGCCGCACGAGGTCGCCGCTGCGATACCAGCAGCCGTCGCGGCCGGGCAGCGAGACAAAGCGGCTCGCGGTGGTGCCGGAGTCGCCGAAGTAGCCGAGGCCGACGCCGGTGCCGCCGATGTACAACTCGCCTTCACCGCCCACGGGCACTTGGTGGCCGGTTTCGTCGAGCACGCAGAGGCGCAGACCCGGCAGGGCGGTTCCGATCGGGGGCGCTGGAGATTCGGGCTCACCGGGTGGCACGATGCACCAGGTGGCGGCGATGCCGGTCTCGGTGGGGCCGTAGTTGTTGACCAGGGTGAACGGAACGGCGGCACGTGGCCGCCGGCGCAGAGCCTGCCCGCCGGTGTTGATCAATCGCAGGGGGGCGTTTGTCGGCCAGTCGAGCGCCAGCAATTCCTCGGCGAGGGGAGTCGGACTGAGATGGATCGTGATGCCGCGGGCGAGTAGCCAGTCGCGCAGCCCAGGCGGGTCCATGCGCAGGGCGTCGGGGACGATGCACAGCGTGCCGCCAGAGAGCAGCGCGGGCCAGATTTCAAGCAGGCTGGCGTCGAAACTGGGCGAGGCGATCTGGGAGCTGCGATCCCCCGGACCCATGTCGCGAGCGCGGATGAAGGCGTGCGCGAGGTTGTTCAACGCGCGCCAAGGCAGCAGGCAGCCCTTGGGTTCCCCCGTCGATCCGGAGGTGAAAATCAGATAGGCGGCGTCCTCGGCGCCGAGCTTGGCGGGCGGTGGGAGTGTGCCCGCGGAGGCGCTCCCGGCATGCACTTGTGGCACGGAAATTCCCTCCGGGATTGGCGCGCCCGGAGGCACAACGATGGCGGACAGTTCCGCCTTGCGGATCATGGTGGCCAGTCGCGTCGCGGGTTGGGCGGTATCGAACGGGACGAACGCCGCGCCCTGGCGCAGGATCGCGAGGATCGCGGCGATGTGCCAGCGGCCGCGCGGCAACAGTAGTCCGACGCGTGTGCCGTGGCGCACACCGGCCGCGTGCAGGCGTGCCGCGAGATTTTCCGCCAGCGACTGGAGCTCGGCGTAGCGGGTGACGTTGCCGTCTTCCTCGATTGCGGGAGCGCCGGGTGCGCTTTGGGCACGAGCGGCGAAGAGTTCCCACGGCGATTGCTCCGGCAGGGATTGCGGCTCGCCGGTCAGGCCAGGCAGAGCGACGGAGCCGACGGGCTCCTGCGGGTTCTTCGCGAGCGTTTGGAAGAGTGAAACGAGTTCCGCGGCCCAGCCGGCTGCCGTCTCGGGCCGGTACAGTTTGTCGGCGTACTCGATGTGGCCTTCGATGGTGTCGCGGTGCTCGTCGAGGTAGATGGTGCAGTCGCTCTTCGCGATGCCGGGCCCGTCGAGCAGCGACGGCGAGTCGACCTCCAGTTCCGCGAAAGCTGGGCGGTGGTCGAGCGGCGGCAGGAAATTGTAGGCGATCTGGTAGACGGGATTCTGCCCGGTGTCGCGTGCGACTCCGAGCGCATCAAGCAGGCGCTCGAAGGGCAGGTTGCCGTGCGAGACGGCCTCGGCCACCGCCTGCTTTATCTTCGAGACCAGCTCGGTCAGCTTTTGCTGCGGCTCGACTTGGAGGCGGAGCGGGACGACGTTGACGAACATGCCGACGAGCGGCTCCAACTCGCGGCGCGCCCGGTTGGCGAGTGGCAGTCCGATGACGAGGTCGCGTTGCCCGGTGCGGCGGGCGATGAGGGCGGCGATGGCGGCCAGCCCGAGGATGTTGAACGTGGCTCCCAGCGCCTTGGCGGTGGCCCGCAGCGAGGCAACCGTCGGCGCGTCGAGCGTGAGCGGCACGTTATTGCCGGTGAAGGTCTGGACGGATGGGCGCGGAAAATCGGGCGGGAGCGTCGTGGTGGCAGGGGCGCCGGCGAGGCGCTCGCGCCAGAATGCGAGGTCGGCGTCCATCGCGCCGCTCTGGCGGAGCGTGTCGAGCCAGGCGACGTAGTCGCGGTAGCGCCAGGCCAGCGGAGCGAGCGCGGGCGGCTGGTGCTTGAGCCGCGCAGCGTAGAAAGCCGAGAGATCCTGAAGGATGACGCCAAATGACCAGCCATCGGTGACGATGTGGTGGAAGCACAGCAGCAGCATGTGCTCCCCGGGGACGAGGCGCACCAGCTCGGCGCGGAGCAGCGGGGCGCGGCTGAGATCGAAATGGTGGGTGGCGATGTGCTCTGCGCGTTTGCCGAGCTCGGTGGTGCGCGCGTCTTCGGCGAGGCTGGTGAGGTCGATCACCTCCCACGGCACAGTCACTTCGCGCGTGCTGCGGGCGGACAGGCGCCCGCCGTCGTGCAGAAACGCCGTGCGCAGACTGTCGTGCCGGCGCACGAGATCTTCCAGCGCGCCGCGGAGCGTCTCTGCTTCTAGGCGGCCGCGCAGACGCAGGAAAAGCGGGATGTTGTAGGTGTGGTTTGGCCCCTGGAGCTGGTCGATGAACCACAAGCGCTCCTGGGCGGCGGCGGGTGCGCCTTCGTACGTCTCGGGCTCGGGCCGCTCGCGCCCGCTCAGGATGGCGAGGAGCTCCTCGCGATGCGCGGCGATGCGCTCCTTGTGCGCTGGCGTGAGCGCACCGGGCGGAGCGCGGAAACGCAGCCGGCCATCCTCGACGTGGAGTTCGATCCGCTGGGCCGCGAGTTCGTCGAGCAGCAGGGGCGCGCTCACAGTTCGCCCTCCTCCCATTGGGGCGGCGCGGCCTGAGCGGCTGTTTCCGGCAGGATATCCGTGTAGGCTTGGGCGATGTTTGCCACCGTGGCCTGTGCGAAGAACTTTTCCATCGGCATCTTGCGGCCCGTGAGTTTCTCCAACTGCGCCGAAGCCTGGAGTGCGATCAGTGAATCGGCTCCGAGGTCGAGTAGATCATCCTCCACGCCGATCTTGTCGTAGCCGAGCACCTCCGCCCAGGCTTGCGCGACGACCTGCTGGGCGCGGGAGCTGGGCGCAACGTAGGCGCCGGCGCTTTCCGGGCGCGGCTGGCGGCCGCTGGCGACATCCGCCTCGGTGGGGGGCGTTGGCGAAACGGTCGTGGTGGCGGGTGCCGTCGCGATGCGCTCGGCGAAGTGCCACTCGATGGTGCAGGCCTCCATGACAGGCTCGGCGCCGGCGAGCGCGCGCAGGAATGTCTCGGCACCCTCCGCGGGCGTGAGGGCAAATGGATTGGCGGGCGCAGTGCCCGCCCGGGTTGGCGCGCGGTCGCTCTGCCCGGTGGGGCGCACCAGGGTCAGGCCCTTGACGACGGCGAGCGGATGCCCGGCATCCGAGTACACCGTGAGGTCGAGCACGAGGGCGCGTTCCGATTGGCTGACTCGGCGGGCGTGGCTGACGATCTGACGTGTGAGCGGTGCAATGAACTGTACGGAATCGTACCGCCAAGGAAGCGTGGCGGTGCCGCCTTCGGCCAGGCCGATGTAGAACGACAGGGCGACGTCGAGCAGCGCCGGGTGCCAGGGGTGCTCGGCGAGGTCGCCGACGTAGCGCTCGGCGAGCGTCATTTCGAGCAGTGCCTCGTCGCGGCCACGCAGGCAGCGGGTGCCCACATCCCAGCGCGGGCTGGCTTCGATGGCGATTGTGGGGGCGGGCTCGCCGGTCACGTCGATCGGCTCGGCGCAGCGATGGCGAATCGCCTCCAGAGGCTCCGGCGTCGGAGCGGTGCCGGGTTGCGCGCGGCGTGCGCGGGCGTGGACGCGTTGCCGCGATCCGGTGCCCGAGACGAAGCTCAATCCGTCGACGTTTTCGATCACGCGCAGCGTCCGGGTGGTTTCGCCATCGTGGACGAGGGGTTCGAGGAGCGTGGTCTCGGCAAACGCGGCTTGCGTCGGGCCGCCGATTGCCAGTGCGAAGAGTTCGAGGTAGGCGGTGCCGGGCAGCGTGGCACGGCCTTCGATCCGGTGCTCGCCCCAAGGCCAGTAGCTGCCGGGTGAGACCGTCCACTCACGGAGGGTCTGTCCGGTGACCTCGGCGGCGAAGGGTCGCGTGGCCATGCCGACCTCCGCCCAGGTGTCCCAGCGGATGGAGAACCACGGCTGGCCGGCGGCGGCGCGCGTCTGGGCAAACGCGTCCATCCATGCGTTGGCGGCGGCGTAGGCGATTTGACCGGGGCCGCCGAGCACGGCGGTGAGCGAGGAGCAGAGTGCGACGAAATCGACGGGCGAGTCGGCCAGCGCCTCGGCGAGGGCACGTGTGCCGTCGATCTTGGCGCGCAACACGGGGGCAATCTCGGCCTCGCCGGTGCGCGCGATCAGGCTGCCGCCGCCCACGCCGGCGGCGTGGATGACGCCATCGATGCGGCCCTCGGTCGTCCGGATCTTTTCGAAAAACGCCTTCACGGCGGCGTCGTCGGCGACGTCGAGGCTAGTGGTGGTGACGCGTGCGCCGCGCGCTTCGAGGTCGCGCAGCGCGGCGGATTCCTCGGGGCCGGGTTCGTGACGGGCGAAGAGGTGGAGCCGTGGCTGGCAACGCGTGGCCAGCTCGCGGGCGAGTGTCAGGCCGATGCCTCCGAGCCCGCCGGTGATCACATAGACGCCGCCCTGGCGGAGACGGGCCGCGCCTGCTGGAGCGGTGAGACCGGGCAGCGTGGCGTGGATGAGCCGCTGGCGGCGGCCGTTGCGGATGGCGAGATGGTGGTCGACGGTGTCGGCGAGCGCGGTCGCCCGGAGCGCACGGAAATCGGCGACGCCGGGCTCGCGCGGCACGCGGACCACGCGGGCGGTGAGATTCGGATACTCGTGGGGGATGACGGCGCGCGCCGCGTCGAGGTAGGCGAGCGCGGGTTCATCCTCGAGTCCTGGGTGAACAATCGTGACCACGCGTTTGGCGCCATTTGCGGCGAGGGCGCGCACATCGGCGAGCAGTCGCGCGAGGTGGCTGGCGTCGGAGCCGGAAACCGCCAGCGCGCCGAGGTGCAGCACGTGCTTCGGCAGCGCTCCGGAGGTTGCCGCCTGTTCGAGCGCGTCGCTGCCACCGTACACGGCGCCGACGAGCCCCGCGGTCCGGCCTCGGTCCAGCCAGTGCGCGGCGGTGTCGACGGTGGGCACGGCGAGGGCCAGTGCGGCGATGTCGTCGGTGACGGTGTCACGCAAGCGCGGCAGTTCCTCCCATGCCGGATAATGTAGCCAGTTTTCCAAGGGGATCTTGGTCGGCGTGTCGGCGTGCGCGGTGACTGCCGGAGTGGCCGCACGGTGAGTGGTCTGTGCGTCGATCCAGTGCCGCGTGCGCTCGAAGGCATAGCCGGGGAGTGCGACCAGGCGGGCACCGGCGGGAATCGCGTCGGTGGCTTTGGCGAGATCGCCGGTCAGCCATTCGCGGACGAGCTCGGAAAATTCGGCGGGGACGGTGCCGTCGAAGCCCGTGCCTGAAAGCACGCGGCCCTCGCGGTCGCAGCGCAGCAGCTCGGCGGGTTGCAACTGGGAGAGCCGGCGAATCGCCTCTTCGCGCTGTCCCGCGCAGACGACGCTGCGGATGGCGAAGCGGCGGCGCCCGGCGACGAGCGTGCGCACCACGTCGGCCGGCGCGGCTTCGGGATGTGCGGAGAGCCATGCGGCGAGTTCGCGGGCCTGGGTGAGCAGGGACGATTCGCTGCGGGCGGAGAGCGGCAGGCACCAGTGGCCGCTGGCAGAAGATTGCGGTTGAGCGGGAGCCTCCTCCAGCACGGCGTGGGCATTGGTGCCGCCCATGCCGAACGAGCTGACGGCGGCGCGGCGACGGCCTGCGGGCCAGGCCACGGCGGACTGGGCGACGCGGAAGGGCGTGCGCGGGAAATCGATCTTCGAGCTCGGTGTGGCGCAGTGCAGCGAGGCCGGGATGAGGCCGTGTTCGAGTGCGAGGACGGTCTTGATGAACCCGGCGGCACCGGCGGCGGTGTCGAGGTGGCCGATGTTGGTTTTGAGAGAGCCGATCCAGCAGCTCTGTGGCGCGACCTTGTCGTCGGCGAAGGCATCGCTGAGGGCCTGCACTTCGATGGGATCGCCCATGGGCGTGGCGGTACCGTGCGCTTCGATCATCTGGATGTCGCGCGCGTTGAGGCCCGCGTGGTCGAGGGCGGCGCGGATGACGTCGCGCTGGCGGCGGACGCCGGGCGCGGTGAAGCCGACCTTGTCGGCGCCGTCGTTGTTGATGGCGCTGCCCTTGAGTATGGCGCGAATCGGGTGGCCGCCCGCGACGGCGTCTTCCAGCCGCATGAGGCAGACGACGGCGCAGCCGCTGCCGCCGACGGTGCCGGTGGCGTCGTCGGCAAAGGCGCGGCAATGGCCGTCGGGTGAGGCGATGCTGCCCGGTTCGTAGAGGTATCCGCTTTTTGCGGGCAGGCAGAGGGTGACGCCGCCGGCGAGGGCCATGTCGCACTCGCCGCTGAGGAGGGCCTGGGCGGCGGTGTGGATGGCGACGAGGGAGGTGGAGCAGGCGGTGTTAACGTTTACGCCGGGGCCGCGGAGGTTGAGTTTGTAGCAGACGCGGGTGGCGATGAAATCCTTGTCGGCGCCAAGGCTGGCGGCGAAGGCCTCGGCTCCGCGGTTTTCGTCCAGGAGGTGCCCGAGATTGTGCATCAGATACATGCTGATGCCCATGCCGCCATACACGCCGATGTCGCCGGCGAAGCGGTCGGGATCGCAGCCCGCGCTCTCGAGGGCGTGCCAGCATTCTTCGAGGAAGAGGCGTTGCTGCGGATCGATGAGCGCGGCCTCGTGCGGGGTGTAGCCGAAGAACGCGGCGTCGAAACACTCCTCCTCGCCGAGGAAGCCGTGGGCGGGCACGTAGTGCGGATGGGTGCGCAGGGCCTCCGGGATGCCCGACTCGGCGAGCTCTTCCTGCGTGAAGAAGCGGATGGATTCGCGGCCGGCGGCGAGGTTTTGCCAGAGCGCATCGGGGGTGTCGGCGCCTGGGAATCGGCCTGCCATGCCGACGACGGCGATGTCGCCGCGCAGGGTGCGGCGGCGGCGGCGCGAGGTGGTGCGCTCGTCGCCGCGCAGCAGCCGTGCCTGTTGCGCGATGGTCGGGTTGGCAAACAGGTCTACGAGTCGGATGGGGGTGCCGAGCTCGGCGACGAGGCGGGTGTGCACGCGCACGAGCAGGAGGGAGTGGCCGCCGAGGTCGAAGAAGTTGTCCGTTGCGCCGAGGTCGCGGCGGCCGAGTACATCGCCCCAGATGGAGGCGATGCGGGCCTCGAGTTCGCCTGCGGGCGGGCGCGAGGTGATGGTCGCGGCGGCGCGGCTGATCGCGGGGCGCGGGAGCTTGGCGGCGTCGATTTTGCCACTGGCGGTCGTGGGAAAGCGGTCAACCGGCACGAGTGCGGCCGGTCGCATGGGCTCGGGCAGCCACCGTGCGAGCCAGTCGGCCAGCCCGGTCTGATCGAACGCGGCGCCGGCATGGAGCAGGACATAGGCGACGAGTTGCGGGCCGGCGGCGGGATCCTCGATTGCGGTGACGAAGGCCTGTGCGACGGAGGCGTGCCGGATGAGCACGCTCTCGATCTCGCCGGGCTCGATGCGGAAGCCGCGGATCTTGAGCTGCTGGTCGAGGCGGCCGAGAAACTCGATCGCGCCGTCGGGGCCGATGCGGGCGCGGTCGCCCGTGCGGTAGAGACGGAGCGAGTCGCGTGTGCCGGGCTCGCAGAAGCGCCCGCCGGCAGCGTTGCGGACCCAGTGGCGGAAACGTTCGGCGGTGCGCTCGGGGTCGCCGTGGTAGCCGTCGGCCAGCGCGGCGCCGCCGAGATAAAGTTCGCCGGGGATGCCTTCGCCGACTTCGCGGCCCTGCGCATCGAGGAGGCGCAGCTCACGGCCGGGCAGAGGGAATCCGATGGGGACGACGCCGTTGGCCGTGACGGTGCGGGTGCCTTTTTCGATGCGGTGGATGGTGGCGGTGACGACGGCCTCGGTGGGGCCGTAGGCGTTGAAAAGCGGGATGTCTCCGAGTGGGCCTGCCTGCCAGTCGGTGGCCAGCGCGGAGGGCAGAGCCTCGCCGCCGGCGATGACCAGCCGCAGCTGCCCGGGGGCGGCGCCGGGATTGGTTTTGAGGAAGAAAAGCGCCTCGCGCAGGTACTGTGGGGGCAGGTCGAGCACGGTGACGGCGTGGCGTTGTGCGCGGCGGCAGAGTTCGTCGGGTGCCCAGAGTTCGGATTCGCGTAACAGGACGGAGGCTCCGGCGCACAAGGGGGTGAAGAGCTGCTCCCAGAATGCGTCGAAGTGTGTGGGGGCAAACGCGAGTGCGCGGTCGGCCGGCGTGTAGCTGTAGGCGGTGGCGGCGCTGCGCACGTGCGCGGCGATGGCGGCATGGGAGACGCGTACGCCCTTGGGCTGGCCGGTGGTGCCGGAGGTGTAGATGAGATATGCGGTGCGCTCGGGCGTGGCGAGCGATGGTGCCTCGACGGCGGATGTGGCTGGTGAGGTGGCGGTGAGGCGGCGGCAGGCGGGCAGCTCGGCGAGTTTTTCCGCAGAGAGGCGGTCGTCGTGCCAGAGCAGGGTGGCGCCTGCGTTTTCGAGGATGGTGTGGAGCCGGCTGGCGGGGGCGTCGGCATCGAGCGGGAGAACGGCGGCGCCGCACTCCATGGCGGCGAGGGTCGTGACCACCCAGTCGAGACCGGGGGCGCAGGCCAGCGCGAGGACGGCGTCGGGAGCGAGGCCGCCGGAGGTGAGTTGAGCGCGTCGGGCGGAGACAGCCTCGGCGAGCTGGCCGAAGGAGAGGGTGTCGCTGCCGGAGACGAGGGCGGGCGCGGATGATGCGAGGCGGGTGTGTTGCCGGACGAGCGAGTCGAGTGTCGCTGGGGAAAGTTCGATCGCGGGGCCGGTGAGGGAGGCCCGGCAGGCGGCGACGGCTGTCTGGTCGAAGAGCGGGATCGCGGAGATTTTTGTGTGTGGATCGGCGGCGATGGTGCCGATGATTTGCTGGAAGTGGATGGAGAATCGACGGGCTGTCTCCCGGGTGAATCCGCCGCGGTAGCACTCGAAGTAACAGAGGGCGTGGTTGTCCCGGAGGATCATGTCGAGCGTGAGCTCAAACATGGCGCTGTCGCGGTCGAAGTTGATGGGTTCGGCGCGGAGCCCGCCGGGCAGTTCGGGACTGGGTCCGAACTCTTCGGATAGAAACGAGAGGGTTGCCTGGACGAGGGGCGGCCGGTCGGTGGGGCGCTGCCGGCAGAGCGCGTTGACGAGTTCGTCGAGCTGCACATCGGGGTGCTGGAGCATCTCCGAGATGCTGGCGCGGGTGCGCTGCATGGCCTCGGCCAGCGTGGGGTCGCCGGAGAAATCGAGTTTGGCCACGCAGGTGTTGACGAAGAAGCCGACGGTGCGGGCGAACCGGGGCTGGTCGCGGACGGAAAAGGGGGTGCCGATGAGGAGGGTCTCCTGTCCGGTGTGCCGGTGAATCATGGCGCCGAGGGCGGTCAGGCAGACCATGAAGGGGCTGAGGCCGAGAGTGCGGCCCTGGGCAAAGGCCCGGCGAAGGGGTTGGAGGTCCTTTACGAGTGAGGCGTGGCCGGAGCCCTGATAGTTGAAACGTTCTGGCAGCGGGTGATCGAAGATGAAGTCGATCTGCCTGGGGGCGGTTTCGAGCGACCGGACGAGGCAGGCGAGATCCTCGCTGGCGTGTCTGGCACGGGTCTGTTGGTGCTGGACGAAATCGGAGTAGTCGGCGCCGAGCGGCGGCAGATCGGGCTCCTGCCCGCGGGCATAGGCGGCGTAGGCCGCGAAGAGGTCTTCCTGGAGGACCGCCAGCGAGGCACCGTCGCCGTTGAGATGGTGGATCTCAATGAGGAGGACGTGTTCTTCAGGGGAGATCCGGTAGAGGGTCGCGAGCACCAGTGGACCTTTCTCCAGATTCATGGGGCCGAAGACGGTGGTCAGGTAGTGGTCGCGCCAGCGGTCAGGGGCGGATGAGAGATCGAATTCGTGCAGGTCCAGTGAGTCGGCCGGCAGATGGGCGCAGCGTGGCAGGCCGTCCTGTGCCGGGTAGATCGTGCGCAGGGCGGCGTGCCGGCGCCAGAGGAGTTGCAGGGCGCGTTGGAGGGCAGACTTGTCGAGCGTGCCGCACAGGCGCAGGTAGAACGGCATGATGTAGGCCGTGCTGGAGGGATCCATCTGCTGCACGAGCCAGAGGCGCTGCTGGAAATTGGACAGGGTGCCGTCTTCCCCTTTTGATGCGGGCATGGTCGACTGCGTGGGCGCGGAGCCGGCCGCGGTTTCGTCGAGCAGCAGGTCGAACAACTGTTCGTCGTCGGGGATGTCGTGGGGGTGGCTCATTTGCGCAGACGTTCCAATCGGGCTTTGACTTCCTCGGGACTGAGCTGGCTCAACTCGAGACGAAGGCGGGCCATTTGCTCAAGTCGGGCGGTGTCGCCGACGAGCGTTTCGAGGTGCCTCTGGCAGCCTTCGATGGTGGGGGCGCCGAAGAAATCGGCGAAGGGATAATCGACGCGGAAGGCCTTGCCCATGGCGGCCACGAGTCGGGCGGCGAGCAGGGAGTGCCCGCCCTGCTCGAAAAAGTCGGCGGTGACGTCAGAGATCTTGTGCCCGAGCGTCTGCTCCCAGAGGACGGCGAGGTACTCCTGGGCGGGGCCGGAGGGGGCGCGTGCGGCGACGCTGCCAGATTCGTCCGGAGTGGAGGGGGCGGCCTGGGCGAGCTTCGCGAGGGCCTGGCGGTCGATCTTGCCGGAGATGTTTTTCGGCAGGGAGGCCAGGACGTGGACCTGCGGGATCATATAGGCCGGCAGGGTCTTCGCGAGGTGCTCGCGGAGTGCGCGCTGCTCGACGACGCGGTTGGGCAGGGAGGCTACAAAGGCGTGGAGTGTGCGCTCGCCGTGGGCGTCGGCCGGGGCAACGACCGCGTTTTCGAGCACGTGCGGGAATGCCGCGAGGGTGCCCTCGATCTCGCCGAGCTCGATGCGGAAGCCTCGCACCTTTACCTGTCCGTCGACGCGGCGAAGGAAACCGATCTGCCCGTCGGTGCGCAGGCGCACGAGGTCGCCGGTGCGGTAGTAGCGGCCGCACTCGGGGTGCGTGGGGAAGCGGTTCGCGGTCTCCTCCGGCATGCCGTGGTAACCGGTGGCCAGGCCGACGCCGCCGATGTGCAACTCGCCCTCGGCGCCGATGGGGACATCGCGGCCGGCGGCATCGACGATGCGCAGCCACTGCCCGGGGTGGGGTGCGCCGATGGGGATGCTCTCGCCGGGATCGAGCGGCAGTGCGGGGGTGGCCTCGCAGAGGGTCACGGTGACGGTGGTCTCGGTGGGCCCGTAGGTGTTGTAGAAGCGGGCGCTTTTGCCGAGGGCCGATTCCCAGAGCGCGGCGGCCTCGCCGGGCAGCACATCTCCGCCGACAAAGCAGAGGCGCAGCTGATGGCCGTTGAAGGCGCCCGGGTGCTGCCGGGCATGGTGCAGGACCTCCATGGCGTAGGCGGGAGGCAGTTCCAGCTGCGTGAGTCTGCGCTCGACGACGACGCGGGGAAACTCGTGGGCGGGCCATTGGGGGTGCGGCGCGCAGACGACGGCGTTGCCGAGCACGAGATTGGGGAAAGTGCTGTCGACGCTGGCGTCGAAGGCCGGCGAGGCGAAGAGGCAGGAGCGGCCGTCGCCTTTTTCCAGTGACACCACGGTGAGCCAGTTGGCGAGATGCTCGGCGAGGGCAGCCTGCCCGATCATCACGCCCTTGGGCTGGCCGGTGGAGCCGGAGGTGTAGATGACGTAGGCCGGGCCCGCGAGGGTGGCGAGGGATGTGAAGTCGGACGGTGCGGCGGGCACCTCGCCGGCGAGGAGGACCGGGGTGGAGAGCGTGCGGGTTTTCCCACGCAGGGCCGGCGTGGTGATCAGGCAGGGCGCGGCGCAGTTTTCGGCGATGGCGATCAGGCGCCGGTCGGGTGTGGACGGGTCGACGGGGACATAGGCGGCGCCGCAAAGCCAGGTGCCGAGGATCGAGGCGAAGAGGTCGGCGCCGCGGGGCAGGAGGAGAACGACGTGGTGGCCGGGCCGCACTCCGCGTTGATGGAGTGCGTGGGCCATGGCGTGTGCGCGGTCCGCCAGGCCGGCGTAGGTGAGCTGGCGCCCATCGGCCTCCTCGATGGCGCACGCCTGCGGGCACTGGCGGGCACGGGCGAGGATGTCGTGGAGGACGGGCTGGCTGGCGGAGCTCCGGGCGTGGGTGTTGTCGAGTGCGGCGCGGATGCGGGCGCGCTCTTCGGGCGGGATGATGTCGAGCTCGCGCAGGGGACGGTCGAGGCCGTTGGCCAGCTGCTCCAGAATGAAGTGGAATCGGGCCGGGAAGAGGGCGGCCTCCTCATGGTTGGCGGCGCGGAGATGATGGAGCAGATACATCGCGATGTCGCGCTCGGGGTAGATATCCATCGCGTAGAGCGTGAATGGCAGCAGCTGGTCCTTGCTCCAGACGCAGTGCATCTGTGTCTGGTGGCCTTCGATCTCGGCGCCATAGTCGCGAGTGATGTAGGAGAGCGAGCTGGAGCTGAGCAGCGACTCTTGCGGACTCAGCCCGTTGGAGGCGGCGAGTCGGCCGATCTCGGAATTGGGCAGTTTGTAATGGCGAAAAAGATCGCGGATGCGGCGTGCGATGCTGTGCAGGTTGTCTGCGATGCTGGCGTTCTCATCGTGGGGGATGGGCAGCGCGCGGACCGCCATAAACAGTCCGATGGTGTCCTTGTGTTCCTTGCCCCGGTTGAGGATGGGCATGGACATGGTGCAGCGCTCCAGGGAGTACGTGCGGCGCAGGAGGTGTGCCCATGCGAACAGGAGGATGTGGTAGAGTGTGACGCCTTCGACGAGGTGGGCGAGGCGGTTGGCGGCACCTCTGCCGATGGCGAACTCGATCCGGCCGCAGCGGTACTCGCTCCGGGCATCCTGAGCGGGGTGTGCTGGCTTGATGGGTACCGGGGGCTCGCTTTGGAGTTTTTGCCAGAAGGCGGAGGCCCTGGCCACATAGGCGTCGTCGGGTTTATCGGCGCCGGCGCGCAGATAAGCGCTCATGGCGCGGTCGAGTGCCAGCGGTGGCGAGTGCGGATCTTCAGCCAGGCTGCGGTAGCGGTCTGCGATGCGAGGCAGGGTGATGCCCATCGCCCAGCCATCGGCGACGATGTGGTGCGCGGTGCAGAGGAAACAGTATAGGCGCGCGTCGAGTTTATAGAGGACGATGCGGACGAGTGGCGCGTCGAGCATCGTGAACGGCGTCGTGGCCACGGCGTCCATCTGTCGTGTGAGCTCGTCCTGAGGATCCGAAAAATGGCTCAGGTCGACGAACTGGCAGGTCGGGGCATTGTCGGGGTTGAAACTGGCCAGTGGCACGCCCTCGTCGCTGGCGTGCAGGCGCATGAAAAAAGCTTCGTTTGTGCGCAGGACTTCGTCGGTGGCCTGGCGGAATCGATCGACGTCCAGCGCCACGGGCATGAGGTGCCGGGTCGAAATCAGAAGCATGTCGCTGGTCGAATACCTCGCCTGCTCCATCCACATGTCGGACTGGGTGGGCGAAAGCCGCAGTCGCTCGGCCGCGGTGAGCAGATCGGGGTCTGATAGGCTCGTCATTCGTTAAGAACTTAATTTGCCGGTGCGTTATGCGGCAATAAGAAATTGCCGCTAAATCATTTGCGATATTGATTCTGGTGGCGCAAAGGAAACCCATCCCGGAGCCTCATGAGTCGATGGCGGAGCCGGACTCTGGTGCTCGGGGCGGGACTCGAACCCGCAAGGATTACTCCAACGGCTTCTAAGACCGTCGCGTCTGCCAATTTCGCCACCCGAGCGCTGAAAAGCGAGGTCGCGGAGCTTCAAAAGCTCCCGCGCGCCTAGCAAGGCCGAATCTGCTCAATCTCAGGCCGTCGCCACGCCCAGCCGGTCGCCCATCTTGGCGTACGTTTCCACCTGCTGCGCGCTCTGCGCGACGAGGTCGGCGTCGAATTGGATGCGGCCTTTCTGGAAAAGCGTGATGACGCACGAACCGCCGACTTTGAAGAAGCCCTTCTCCTCGCCCTTGGCCGCGGGCCGGCCGGGCACGTAGGCCTGGCGGATGCTGCCGACCATCGTCGCGCCGATCTCCAGCATGAGCACGCCGCCGAAGCGCGGGGTGTCGAGCGCGGTGAGCATGCGTTTGTTTTCGACGAGATAGCGGACGTTTTGCCGCAGCGCGATCGGGCTGACGGAGTAGAGGTAGCCGTTGATGAGGAGCGCGGCGCTCGGCGTACCTGCCACCGGGAAATGATAACGGTGGTAGTCGGTCGGGCAGAGGCGCGAGATGAGCATGGAGCCGCCGGCAAACTTGGCCGAGAGCTCGCGCTGTTCGGGCGGCAGGTGCGCTTCGCCCAGCAGCGCATCGAGGCCGAATTTCTCGCCCTTCACGTAGAAGCCTTCGGCGGTGTCCACGTTGGGAAACACGAGGTGGCGGCCGTCGGCCGGGAGCACGGCGACCTCGTCGCCCGGCGCGATGGGGCGCGCCTCGGGCTTGATGGCGCGGGTGAAGAAATCGTTGAAGGTTTTGTACAGGAAGGGCGACTTCACGAACTCCCGCTCGTCGAGGTTGTGCTCGATGATGAAGGGCAGGACTTTCTGCCCGCTGTAGCGGCGGCTCATGCGCCAGCCATAGAGGCGCGAGACGAGTGCGCGGCGGATGAGCAGGTGCAGCGCGAGGCGGCCCGGTCCGGTCTCGTACGTCCAGCGCATCCAGCGCTCGCCAAGAACCTTTTCGGTTTCGAGTTTCCGGGTGTAGCGATTGAAGAATTGGACGGGCGCGGAGGGCATGTGTAGGCGCACGCTGGCCGGCGCCCCGGCGCACGGGAAGGCAAAAAACGCGTCAGGCCGCGTCGTCCTCCAGCACGGATTCTCCGCGCAACAGATCGTGCAGGGTGAGCACGCCGATCAGCCGCCGGTCGGTGGCATCGCCCACGCACAGGAAATCCACGCCGCCCTGCAGCATACGTTTGCGCGCTTCGCCCACCGTGGCCTTGGCGGAGATCCACTGCGGCTTCTCTAATTTCGGCGTGTGGCCTGGGTCGGCGATGGCCAGCTCGATCTCGCGGCGTGGCAATACGCCGTAGGTCTCGCCCGTGGCTTCGACCACCGGGTAAAACTGGTGCGGCTGTTCCGCGAGCAGGCGCCCGAGCGCCCCGGTCTCCAGCGACTCCGTCGTCGCGGGCTTGAAGCACGCCAGCGCGCTCACCGGGATTTCGCGCCAGCGTTTGAAGTGGCGCGGCGGCAGCACCTGGTGCGGATCGAGGCCGTTCTGCTTCAGCGTCTCCTCGTACAGATCGTGGCGGTTGATCAGTCGGGAGACGCCCTGGCTGACGATCACCGCCAGCATCAGCGCCGGCACGATCACCCACTGGTTGGTGATCTCGAAAAGCAGGATCACGCAGGTCAGCGGCATGCGCACCACGGAGCCGAGCCCGGCGGCCATCCCGGCCATGACGAGCATCGCCGTCTCGCCGCCGGAGATCGGATACGCCAGGCCGGCCGCGGCGCTCACGGCTGCGCCGGCCATCGCGCCGATGAAGAGCGTGGGCGCGAAGATGCCGCCACAGCTGCCTGCGCCAAACGCCCCGGCCGTCGCCACCAGTTTGCCCGCGAGCAGCAACGCCGCCGTGCCGAGCGTGAGCTGGCCGGCGATGGCCGCCGTCATGTCGCCGTAGCCGATGCCGAAGATGCCCACGCGCCCGCAGGCGAGGTAAACGCACACGCCGGCCGCCCACGTGATGAAGGCGCCCAGCAACGGCCACCAGGCCGAGCCCGGCGCCCAGCTTCGCAACCCCGCGCGCAGGGCGAGTCCGCTCTTCTGAAACAACGCGCCGGCGGCCGATGCCAGCGCGGCGACGAGCGGTACCAGCACCCACGCGCCCCAGCGCAGTCCGTCGAGCGGCAGCGTTTGGAACGTGGGCTGCGCGCCGAGGACTGCGTGGCTGGCCAGCGCGCCGATCACCGCGGCGATGACCACCGAGCCGATCAGACGGCTGTTCAGGTCGCCGATGATTTCCTCCAGCACAAAAACGATGGCGGCCAGTGGTGCATTAAACACCGCTGCGAGTCCGGCGGCCGCGCCCGCCGCGCACCACGCCCGCCGTCCCTGTTTGACGACGCCCGCCGCGCCGGCCGCCGCCGACATCGTGGCGGCGCCGATCTGCACCGACGGGCCCTCCGGCCCGAGACTGGTGCCCGTGCCCAGCGTGATCGCCGAGGCGACGATCTTGGTCGCCGCTTCGCGGAAACGCAGCACGCCGAAGTCGCGCCAGAAGGCCAGTTTCACCGGCAGCACGCCGCCGCCGCTGGCCGAGGGGGCGAGCCAGGCGATCAGCGCGCTGGCCAGGGCGCTGCCTGCGAGCACGCACACGAGCGAGCCCCAGATGAACACCTGCGACCCGGCGGCGGCGAGGCGGCCTAGTGTCTGCTCCTCGATGAGGAGTGTGAGCTCGTGAAAACAAAGTCCGGCGCCGGCGGCGGCGACGGCCAGAGCCCCGAGCCCCACGCCGTGCCAGATTCCACTGGGCGTGAGTTGTCGCAGTCGGGTGAAGGAGGCCTGTGGCGCACTCCGAAACGAGCGCCACCATGCATGCATACTCATTTTCCCACCTTCACGCGCGCCGCCGTCGCGTGGCAAGCATGCGCTCTAAAGCAAGAATGTCGCAGATGGCCGCCCCGCTTGCGCCGCACTCGACCTCTCGCACGGTGAAGGCATGGAAAACTTCACCTATCACAATCCGACTCGGATTCACTTTGGGCGCGGCCAGATCGCGCGAATCGCCGGCGAGTTTCCCCAGGGCGCGCGCGTGCTCCTGATCGCCGGCGGCGGCAGCATCAAACAAAACGGCGTGTATGCACAGGTGTGCGAGGCGCTGCGCGCATGCACGGTGGTCGAGTTTTTCGGCGTCGAGGCCAACCCGGACTACGACACGCTCATGAAGGCCGTGGCGCTGGCGCGCGCGGAGCGGATCGACTGGATTCTGGCGGTCGGTGGCGGCTCGGTGCTCGACGGGGCGAAGTTCGTGGCTGCGGCAGTTCCGTTCAAGGGCGAGCCGTGGGATATCCTGTCGAAGGGCGCACGCATCGAATCGGCGCTGCCGCTCGGCACGGTGCTCACGTTGCCCGCCACCGGCTCGGAGTCCAACGGCGCGGCGGTCATTAGCCGGCGTGCGCTCCAGGAGAAGCTGGCGTTTCTGTCCGAGCACATCTTCCCGCGATTCTCGGTGCTCGACCCTGAGACGACCTTTTCGCTCTCGCCACGGCAGGTGGCCAACGGCGTGGGCGACGCGTTTTGCCACGTGATCGAGCAGTACCTGACCTATCCCGTCCACGCGGAGGTGCAGGATCGTTTCGCCGAGGCGCTGCTGAAAATCCTCGTCGAGATCGGGCCGAAGACGCTCGCCCGGCCCAATGACTACGATCTGCGCGCCAACCTGGTGTGGACGGCGACCTGGGCGCTCAACACGGCCATCGGCCAGGGCGTGCCGCAGGATTGGACCACGCACGCCATCGGCCACGAACTCACCGCGCTCTACGGCATCGACCATGCTCGCACGCTCGCGATCGTCCTGCCGAGCCTCATGCACGTGCAACGTGCGCAAAAGCGGGAGAAACTTCTGCAATACGCCGAGCGCGTGTGGGGACTCACGGAGGGCGACCCCGAGGCGCGCATCGATGCGGCGATCGAGCGCACACGGGCGTTTTACGAGTCGATCGGCATCAAGACGCGCCTGTCCGACTATCCTGAAGTGACGCCGGGCACCGCCGCGGCGGTGGCGGCGCGGCTGCGGGCGCGCGGCGCGTCCGGCATGGGCGAGCGCGGCGACATCACGCCTGAGGTCGTGGAGAAGATTCTGACGCTGGCGGCCTGAGCCGTGCGGCCCGGCGCGCGAGTGACTGGCGCGTCGTCTGGACAACAAAAAGCCCCGGCAAAACCGGGGCTGAGAGGGATTATTTGGCGACCGGAGGAGGCGGCGGTTCGGGCGCAGCGGGCGCCGGAGGTGCCGCGGGCTCGCAGGGTTTCTCCGAGCACTCCTTCTTCTTTTTGTGTTTCTTGTGCTCGGCCTTCCACGCGGCGTGTTCGTCGGCGTCGAGGACGCCGTTCTTGTTGGCGTCGTACTTGGCCAGGGGGCAATCGGGCGGGCAGGGATCGCCGATCTTCGGCTTTGGGGCCTTCGGGTGTTTGGCTCGCTCGGCTTTTTTGGCTGCCTTGTCGGCCTCCCATGCGGCCTGTTCGTCGGGGTCGAGCTGGCCGTTTTTGTTGAGGTCGTACTTTTTGAGGACCCGTTTGCCGGGCTGGGGAGACTTCTCCCCGCTGGTGCTGTTATCGGCCTGTGCGGACGCCGCGAAAAACGCGACGCCGAGAGCCAACACAGCAAGGCTGGTGAGTTTGCTGTAGTTACTCATATGACGTCGCTGACGATAAATAGAACGGCGCGCAGCGCAAGTGCGCATGCGCGCCGGTTAAGGCCTCATCCGCTGGCGTTTATTTCCGCACCAGTTCGTCGTTTTTGACGGCGAAAGTGACTTCGCTGTCTTCGGCGATCTCGCCGGCGATGAGGGCGCGGGCGAGCTTGGTTTCGATCTGGCGTTGGAGGAAACGTTTCAGCGGGCGCGCGCCGAAGACCGGGTCGTAGCCCTTTTCGGCGGCCCACTCGCGGGCCTTTTTGTCGAGCTTCACGGTCACGCGGCGGTCGGCCAGGCGTTTGTTGAGGTCGGCCATGAGCAGGTCCACGATCTGGGTGATTTCCTCCAGCGTGAGCGGCTTGAAGAGGAGTGTCTCGTCGATGCGGTTGAGAAACTCGGGCCGGAAGGCGCGGCGCAACTCGGTCATGACGCTTTCGCGCACGTTGTCCGGGATGGTGTCGCCGGTCACGCCTTCGAGCAGATGGCGCGAGCCGAGATTCGAGGTGAGGATGATGACGGTGTTCTTGAAATCGACGGTGCGGCCCTGCGCATCGGTGATGCGTCCATCGTCGAGCACTTGCAGCAGGACGTTGAAGACATCCGGGTGCGCTTTCTCGATCTCGTCGAAGAGGACGACGGCGTAGGGCTTGCGGCGCACGGCTTCCGTGAGCTGGCCGCCTTCGTCGTAGCCGACGTAGCCCGGAGGCGCTCCGATCAGGCGGGCCACGCTGTGCTTCTCCATGTACTCGGACATGTCGATGCGGACCATCGCGGCCTCGGTGTCGAAGAGCGTTTCGGCGAGCGTTTTTGCGAGCTCGGTCTTGCCGACGCCGGTCGGCCCGAGGAACAGAAAACTGCCGACGGGGCGGCGCGGGTCCTTGATGCCGGCGCGGGCGCGCAGGATCGCCTCCGTGACGAGTGTGACGGCTTCGTCCTGCCCGATCACACGTTGGTGGAGCACGTCGGCCAGGCGCAGGAGTTTTTCCTTTTCGCCCTCGACGAGTCGGGTGACGGGCACGCCGGTCCACTTGGCAACGATCTCCGCGATCTCCTCCTGGGAAATCTCCTCTTTGAAAAGCGTGGTGGTGTTGCCGGCATGCTCGGATTTCTTGAGCTCGGCTTCGAGCTGAGGGATGCGGCCGTGGCGCAGCTCGGCGACTTTGTTGAGGTCGTAGGCGCGCTCGGCGCGGTCCATCTCGATGCGGGCGGCGTCGAGCTCCTCGCGGATTTTACGCACGCGGCCGACGGCGGCCTTTTCCTTTTCCCATTGGAGCTTCAACGCGCCGGCCTGGGCACGCGTTTCGGTGAGCTCCTTGCGGAGCGTCTCCAGACGGCGGGCACTGGCCTCGTCCTTTTCCTTGGCGAGGGCGGTTTCCTCGATTTCGAGCTGGAGCGTGCGGCGCGTGAGGGCGTCGAGCTCCTGCGGCATCGAGTCCATCTCGGTGCGGATCATGGCGCAGGCCTCGTCGACGAGGTCGATGGCCTTGTCGGGCAGGAAGCGGTCGGAGATGTAGCGGTGGGAGAGGGTGACGGCGGCGATGAGGGCGTTGTCCTGGATGCGCACTCCGTGGTGCAGCTCGAAACGCTCGCGCAGTCCGCGCAGGATCGAGATGGCGTCTTCGACGCTCGGCTGGTCCACGAGCACGGGCTGGAAACGGCGCTCCAGCGCGGCGTCCTTCTCGATGTACTTGCGGTATTCGTCGAGCGTGGTGGCGCCGATGCAGTGCAACTCGCCGCGGGCGAGCATGGGCTTGAGCATGTTGCCGGCGTCCATCGCGCCTTCGGTTTTGCCGGCGCCGACGATGGTGTGGAGTTCGTCGATGAAAAGCAGGATGCGGCCGTCGCTCTGTTTGACCTCCTGGAGCACGGCTTTGAGGCGCTCTTCGAACTCGCCGCGGTACTTGGCGCCGGCGACGAGCGCGCCCATGTCGAGCGCGAAGACGGTCTTGTCCTTCAACCCCTCGGGCACGTCGCCGCGCAGGATGCGCTGGGCCAGGCCCTCGACGATGGCGGTCTTGCCGACGCCGGGCTCGCCGATGAGCACGGGGTTGTTTTTCGTTTTACGCGAAAGGATGCGGATGGCGCGGCGGATTTCCTCGTCGCGGCCGATCACGGGGTCGAGTTTGCCCTTTCTGGCCTGGGCCACGAGGTCGATGCCGTACTTTTCGAGGGCGTTGTAGGTGGACTCGGGATTGTCGGAGGTCACGCGCTGGTTGCCGCGCACTTCGCGCAACGCCTTTTGCACGGTGGTGCGGTCGAGGCCGAAGCTCTTGAAGAGCTTTTTCAACGCGTCGGGTTTGCCCACCTCGATCAACGCCAGGAACAGGTGCTCGACCGAGATGAACTCGTCCTTGAGCTGCTTCGCCTCCTCTTCGGCGCGCGTGAGCACATCGTTGACGGCCTGGGTGACGTAGATCTTGGAGGCATCGACGGAGCCGGTGACTTTGGGCAGACGGTCGAGCTCGCGATCCACGGCGAGTTGGAGGGCGCTGGTCTGGAGATTGAGTTTTTCAACCAGTCCCGGCACGAGGCCGCCCTCCTGCGCGAGCAGTGCGGCCAGCAGGTGCGGCGTGTCTACTTCGTGGTGATTGCGGCGGCGTGCGATGGCCTGCGCCTCGGTGACGGCCTGCTGCGACATCTTGGTGAGCTGATTGAAGTCCATATGGGACACTCTTCGCAGATGCCGCGCCAATCGCGAACGGCCGCCGCTCCCTCGGTGCGGTGCGGCGGGAAGTCGGAGCGGCCGGTCAACGTGTCCCACCTGCGTGCCAAATCGCCCGTGCGATGGCGCGCGGTCTGCGTCGCGGCCTACCAGGTGCGTGCGGCGCGGGCGGACTCGATGCGCGCCTGCGCCTCGGTCGAGAGATCGGGCAGGAAATCGAGCCCGGTGCGGCGCTCGATCTCGTCGATGCTCGCCAGAAAGTCGTCGGGCCGGGCGCTCTCGGGCGTTTCCTGCGGGAAGATAAACGCCTGGGCGCGCAACTGGCCTTCCTTCTCGTCGAGCACGATCAGGTAAAAC
>Ga0209719_1000782_pt1 | contig 44004 bp, 51 predicted proteins | sample AD_JPNAS2_MetaG_FD_184421 | JGI IMG/M metagenome (GOLD analysis project Ga0209719, IMG submission 184421) | Active sludge microbial communities of municipal wastewater-treating anaerobic digesters from Japan - AD_JPNAS2_MetaG (SPAdes) (version 2) | ecosystem: Engineered > Bioreactor > Anaerobic...
GCCCCGGCGGCCCCGGCGGCCCCGAGGCCGGCGGCCCCGGCGGAGCGCGGCCTCTTCCCCGGCGGCCCCGGAGGGCCCGAGATCATAAAAGAAACCGCAAAGGCGATGAAAATGAAAAAAGATAGGTCAAGGTGCCCGTTTTGCGGCGGTGCCCTGGTTGATGTGCAACTGCGCGGCGACTTGTTTATCCTTACGTGCTGCGCGATGAAATGCGGCTTTGAGTTTTCGCGTGTTGTTGGTATGCTATATGAAGCGGCCTATGATGCTGCTGCAAAGGACATCAAGTCTTTTCAGAAACAGCTTGACGCGATTGCTGATATAAGCGATGTGAGTAGCGACGATGATTGAAGGCAAGCCCGACGGAGTAACGGGACCGCTGTTCGTAACGGCGGAAGACGCTTTGCTAGTGGCGGATCTGCTGAAAGAGGTGTTTTACGCTGAGACTGAAATATGTGGCAAGAGCGGCGATAGAATGTGGATTTTATATAAGCTAACCGCTAACAAGAAAAACGACGAACTCGACGCGCTGATAAGAGGCTACGTGCGCGGAGCGTCCGATGTGATCAAACGGAGGAAGTCTTGAACGGAAAAGGATCTGCTCGGCGGCCGGCGCTTGTGTCCGACGACACGATGCAAAAAAACTGGAACAGAATCTTCGGAAAAAAGGTTGCAACGAAGCGGAGCTTGTGGTATGATCGAAAATCGAACAAGATCATTCAAGGTATCGTTCGTTGTGTGCGACGGCTCGCAAAAAGTTTTTTCGGACTCTTTGGCATTTGACGTTCCGTTCGATAAACTTCTTGGCATTACCGATGTTCGCCGAGAAGCGCAACAGGCTCTTGACGCGCTGCTCTTGTCCTATGAGGCTGTTGCCGTTGACAACAAGGATCTAAAAGAGCTTGTGATCAAGGAAATAGATCGTAGAATAGCGAACCTAAAAGACGACGCTGCCGGAGAAAACAGAAAACGATGTCTGCTATCGTATAAAAACACGCTGCTAAAGGAAGAAAGTCATCATGGTACCGAGGAAACAAGCGAGCGAAAACGTAGACGTTGAAGCCGTCCTGGAAAGACTTGATAACGCCCTCGATTTGTTGGCGCAATTGCGCGACGTTGTGGTTATCGAATCCGACGGATGCGGGCTGATAGAATCAGATGTGTTGAACGAACTTTTGTCGGCGGCCGAGGCGGCGCTCGAAGGCCGGCGCGCGGCTTGCGATTCCGACGAAGACGAATCCGACGAAGACTAATCAGATGAAGTATAAGACCGTCCCGTACAAGCATCAGATCGAAGCTCTCAAGCGCGCATCGTCGTCGAAAATATTTGCGCTGCTTATGGAGCAAGGGACCGGAAAATCTAAGGTGATCATAGACGGTATCGCGGCCGACTATCCAGCAATCAAGGCCGTGTTGATAATCGCGCCGAACGGCGTCAACGCTAACTGGATTAGAAACGAGATCCCGACACATCTTGACGATAGCATACCGAGGCTGGCTGTTGTCTGGAAGTCGTCGGGACATAGCATAAAATACAAGCGGCTGTTGTTGAAACTTCTACAGCCGTTCGACGGCGTGAAGATATTGGCGATGAACGTTGAAGCGTTTAGCGCGAAGCGCCCGCCGGAGTTTGCGGAGAAATTTTTGCGGAGCGTTTCTCCGTCGCAAGCGATGATTGTTGTTGACGAATCAACGCGGATCAAAAGTCATCAGGCGAAGCGCACAAAGGCGGTTCTGAAATTGAAGACGTTAGCCGATACGAGACGGATCTTGACCGGAACGCCGATCACGCAATCCCCGCTCGACGTGTTTACGCAATTCTCGTTTCTCGATCCGAAGATCATCGGCTTCAATTCATACTACGCCTTCAAGTGTCACTTCGCGCAAATCGTACAACGAATCGCGATTGACGGCGCCGGCCGTTCGTACAAATACGAGGATGTGGTAGGCTATAAAAATCTCGACGAATTGCATAACAAAATCAGCAAATTTTCTTTTCGCGTGCTAAAATCCGACTGCTTGGATCTCCCGGACAAGATCTATACAAGGCTAATAGTACCGATGGCCGATGAGCAGCGAAGGATATACGAGAAGTTGCGCGATGACTTTGTGCTCGAAGCGCAAAAAGACGCCGAGATCCCCGTGCCGCTGGTGTTGACGCGGCTGCTGCGAATGCAACAAGTGACCGGCGGCTATGTGCCGGACGACGCCGGCGGCGGCCGCGAGCTCGAAGACAATCCAAAGCTGAACGTGCTCATCTCCGACATCTCTGATCTGCCGGAAAACGAGTCGGTAATAGTGTGGGCTCGATTCCGGAATGAGATTGAATCGATAGCCGCGCGGCTTCGTGTGTTTTCCGGAGGAAAGAAAAACGCCGTCGGCGTCTACTATGGATCGACAAATGTAGCGGAACGCGCGGAAATAATTGACCGTTTTCAGCGAGGCGAGACGCGCTTCTTTGTTGGCAACCAACAAACGGCCGGCCTTGGATTGACGTTGACGGCAGCAACAACTGTTTACTACTATAGCAACGATTTCTCGCTAGAAAGTCGGACGCAATCAGAGGACCGCTGCCATCGGATCGGCCAGAAAAAGCATGTCGTATACAAAGATATTGTGTGCGAAAATACTATTGATGAGTACGTACTAAATGCGCTCAAGAGCAAGCGCGACGTTGCCGACGCTGTGCTAAAGGACGGGGCTGTTGCGGCCGTGAGAAAAAATACGGTTGACATTGCCGGCGCGATGTAGTAGAATAGCGTTTTATTGGAGGTGCAGTATGGACAAAAGCGATTTGTCGTTTTTTGAGGAAGACGTTGATAGTGCTTTGCCGACATCGGATCAGCTACAAACGCTGGCCGCTCTGGCGGAAAAGCAGTTGCAAGCCGAGGCCGAGATCAAGAGAATCGAGGAGGAGCTGGCAGAGAAGAAAAAAGAACTTTTTGTGTTGTCGTCGGAGCAGATCCCGTCGCTAATGGAACAGTGCGGCGTTAGCGGAATGACGTCGTTTACTCTTGGCGACGGATCGCGGATTACTATCAAGCGCGTCGTCAAGGCTTCGATTCCGAAGGCTCGCCGTCAAGAAGCGTTCGCGTGGCTTCGCGGTAACGACGGGGCGGCGATTGTAAAGAACACGGTGTCTGTGTCCTTTGGCAAAGGCGAGGACGACAAGGCGGCGCGACTTGAAAAACTTCTTCGCGAGTCGGCCTCTGGATACAACGTCGAGCATGATGAGACCGTCCACGCTCAAACTCTCGCGGCGTTCGTAAGAGAACGCCTTGAGCGTGGCGAGGATGTGCCGACCGATTTGCTTGGCGTGTTTGAGTACAAGGAAACAAAGATTGTTAGGCCCAAGAGCTAAGGAGAATGCACGATGTCTAAGAAGAAAGACAAACCGATGGATCTTGAAGTCGTGAAGCCGAAGGTTGAGGCGATTGTTTGCGCTGCATTTGAAAGCGATGCCGGGGCCGGCTTCGAGAATGCATCGTCGGACTGCTACGCTATCCCGTACCTGCAGATCTTGCAGAAGGGATCGCCGCAGTGCGACGATGACAACAACGCGCACATTGACGGCGCTGTTCCCGGCCAGATCTTCAATAACGTAACGCAAAAACGTGTTGACGGACAAGTCGGCGTGTTGGTCGTGCCGGTGCATATGCATCATCGTTTCGTTGAGTGGGTACCTCGGACTTCCGGCGGCGGCTTCAAGGGAACGTATGATCCGAACGATCCTCTCGTGCTCAAGGCGAAGAACAACCGCGACGAAAGCGGAAAGCTAATCCTTGAGAATGGAAACTATCTCGCCGACACAAGGTACCATTTCTGCCTTGTGCTCGACGAAGACGGATCGATGGCTCCGGTTGTGATCGGAATGACTTCGACGCAATTACGGAAGTCGAGAAACTGGATGACGCAAATGCAGAACATCCAGTTTAGGCGCGCCGATGGTTCGTCGTATATTGCGCCGTCGTATAGTCACGTTTATCGGTTGACGACCGTCGGCGAGTCGAACGAAAAAGGCGGATGGAAGGGCTGGAAAATTTCGCTTGAGCGCCGACTTAATCCGTCCGATCCCGCGGACGCCGCGATTGTGGAGTACGCTAGAACTTTTCGCAAGCAATTGATGGACGGCCGCGCGCAAGTTGCGCCGATGGATGACGAATTGTCGGCCGGATCTAACGACGCATCGTTCTGAGACACAAGCCGCCATCTGCGCGCACAATGGACATCAACGAACTTGCCACAAGGTTCAACGACAGATTCCGTGGGCTCAAGCGAGCCCACGGAGTCTATCGTATTTTAGAGAAAACGGACGCCGGATCAAAAACGAAGGGTACCGCGCGGACGGTTTCCGAACCGGTGACCGATACTGTGTGGCGAGATCATTTATCCGGAACCGTCGGAGTTGGCATTGTCCCCATTGACGACGATGCTTCCTGTAGATGGGGCGCCGTCGATATAGATGTCTACGACGGGCTGAATATCCAAGAAATCGAGCAAGCGCTGAGCGAAGCCGGAATGCCGCTAGTGCTTTGCCGCACAAAATCAGGCGGCGTCCATGCGTTTCTTTTCTTGTCCGGCGCGATGCCGGCGTCTTTGGTGCGCGCGCATTTGGCACGGGCTGCCGTTGTAATCGGCCATCCATCCGCTGAAATTTTTCCGAAGCAAACGGAGCTAGGCGGCCCGACCGATGTCGGAAACTGGCTCAACATGCCGTACTTCGGCGGCGATAAAACCGATAGATACGCTATTGTCAAAGGGAACCGCTTGACGGCTGAAGCGTTTCTTGAGTATGCTAAAAGCGTCGAGGCCGATCTGAGCGAAGAAACGCTGCGCGCGTGGATAGCGGCCGCCGATGCCGCCGTCGTCAAGCAACGATCAGATGACTACAAGGACTGCGAAGATCTTCTTGACGGAATGCCGCCGTGCTTGAGGCGCGCGTGCTTGGACGGAATCAGCGAAGGAAACCGCAATAAGATCATCTTCAATCTCGCGATATACGCTCAACGGCGATGGGGAAAAGACGTAAGCGACAAAGTGATGCGTATCAACAACGCATTCTGCCGCCCCCCGCTTCACGACGCCGAAATAAAAGCATCGGTTAGATCGGCCATCAGAAAATCGGGAAAGTATAAGTACACTTGCGCCGATCCGGCGCTCCGCAAAAACTGCGACCGTGCGGCGTGCAAGCTGTGTCGGTATAGCGGCTGTAACGGCGGCGGCGAAGATCTCGGCGTTGATATGGCCGACTTGCAAAAAATAGATTCAGATCCGCCGGTGTGGTATGTTACAATCAACGGACGCCGATGCTCATTCAACGATGAGACCGTGCTCGCTGATCAGAAAACATTTGCAAAGTTTGCGATCAAGAAAATAAACTTTGTCCCCGGAGACATCGATCCAGATAGCTGGCGTGCGACGATCAACGAACTGCTAGAGAACATAGAGATCGTGTCGGCTCCCCAAGACGCGAGTGTTAGCGGTCTGTTGTTGACGTTGACCGAGGAATTCTGCGCCGACACGGCGCCGGCGGCCGAGCTAGCCGACATTCTCAACGGAGCGGTTTTCAAGGACGAAAAATTCTACTATTTCCGGCCGGCCGACTTGTCAAAGTTCCTCGACACAAGGCGCTTTCAAAAACGGAACGAGATCAACTGGATCTGGTCAACGCTTCGCCAGTCTGGCGCCGAGGAGCGGACCGGATCGTTTTATGGTAAGCGGACAAAGTATTGGGCAATGCCGCGCTCTGCGTTTACTGAGCAAACAGAAAACGCAAAACAACGTGTCCCGGACGGCGACTTCTAATGCATACGCATCTCATACTTGGCGGCCCCGGCGCCGGCAAAACTCATAGGCTGATGGACATTTTAGACTCTGAGTTGTCCGCCGGCACGAGGCCCGATAGAATTGCGTTTGTGTCGTTCACGAGACGCGCCGTCAAGGAAGCGCGCGAGCGCGTACTAGTCCGCTTCAAGCTAAGCGAGCACGACACGCCGTATTTCCGGACGCTGCATTCTTTGGCCTATTCGCTATGCGCGTTTAGAGCGGAGCAAGTGTTGGGCTCTAATGCCGAGCATTTCAAGGAACTCGAAGCGTACACTAGCACAAAGTTTTCGACAACCATTGACGCCGGCGACTTAAGCCCGTACTCTGGATCGATAGGTGATCGCGGAATTTTTCTTGACAATTTCGCAAGAGTAACGCAAACGCCGCTAGTGGAAGTTGCGCGCCGATACGGGGAAGGTATTCGTTGGAACTGGCTGCAATGGTTTTCTGAGACGCTCAAGGCTTACAAGAAGCTTCACGCATTAGTTGATTTTACCGACATGCTCGAAAGCGCTTTGTCCTGCGCGCCCATCGGAATCGATGTTGCAATCATTGACGAAGCGCAAGATCTGTCACGGCTGCAATGGAGCGTCGCAAGGACTCTTTTCAGAAACGCGAAGCGAGTGTACTACGCCGGCGACGACGATCAAGCGATCTATAAATGGGGCGGCGCCGATGTCGAGGAATTTTTGTCGCTCGATCCGAGCACCACCGAAGTGTTGCCAAAAAGCAACCGGCTTCCGGACGCCGTTTATCGTTTCAGTCAATCGATCATCGGAAGAGTAAGGAAACGGTACCGCAAGCATTTTTCGCCCTCGGGGCGCGCCGGCGACGTCGTACAGCATCGGCATTACGACTCGATACCGATTCACGACGGCGGCCAGTGGTTGCTATTAGCTAGGAATAGAATTCACTTGCGGATGTGGGAAGATCTAGCGCGTCGGCGCGGCGTCCCGTATACCACGAGGCGCGGCGGCTCGGTAAATCACGATGACATAGAAGCGATCAAGATCTTCGAAAATCTAAGAGGCGGCGGAACCGCGAGCGGCGAACAAGGCAACACCGTGTTGAAGCGAATCGGCGCGCGCGCAAAATTCAAGAAAGAAGACGTTGTGCGATTCAAGGACATCGGCGTCGCCGATGTCATATGGTATCGAGTGTTTGACGGAATCTCGGAAAAGAGAAGAGCGTACTATCTGGCGATGCTGCGACGTGGCGTTGACATATCAGCAGATCCGCGTGTGCATATCGATACAATCCACGCATCAAAAGGCGGCGAGGCCGACAACGTGGCCGTCATTACCGATGTGACACGCTTGACGTATCGACATATCGGCGACGATCCGGACGACGAAAACCGAACGTTTTATGTCGGCGTGACTCGCGCGAAAAACACGCTGCATATTCTTTTGCCGCAAACTACGAGGAGCTACAAAATATGAGCTACAAGGAAAACCCAAAGACCAAAGGAAGCGGAATCTATTGTGCTATCCCGCATAGTACAAGGTGCCCCGTCGGCTGCCCCGACTGTTTTTTCCAGAGCGGAAGATCGTATCTCGAACCGCTCGAAAAAAATCTTCCGAACATGCCGCCGGAAGACATGCTTGACGACGACAACACCGTCATTAGGTTCAACGACGGGAACGATAGTAACTTTGACCGCGTGACCGTGTTTAAGAGCGCGATGCGGTATCCTCGGAAGTTTTTCAACACATCGTTTCCGATAGACTTGGCCGGCTTCCCGGGGCCGGTTGTGTTGACGGCGAATCCGAATAGGATGACGTATACCGACTTCCATAAAATCGAGAAGCCGCCGCCGAATCTGATGTTTGTGCGCGCGCGAACGTGCACGTGGAACTTGCCGCTTGTGCGCGACATCGTAAATTGGTACACAAGCCGCGATGTTGTAGTCGTGTTGACTTTTCTTGCGTATTTCTTGGAGGATGTGCCCGACGATCACAAAAAAAATTATGAGGCGAGAAAGCGTGTTCTTAACGAATACAGTGCTATTACGACGGAGGCTTGGAAAAATGTGATGTTAGAGTTTTTTAATAACATAAGAGTGTACTCTTGTGGTAAGATTGAAGGCGTGAAGGACGGAACGAAGTGTCGATGGTGCGGTAACTGTTTGAGGGAATACCATGCAACAACGGAACGGATGAGGAGACCGTGATGTCCGACAAAGAAAAGTGTCACCTTTTTTGGTTCTGCGTTCTGTGGACCGCATTTCTGATGTGCATTGCGATGGCGTGCGTCGCGCGAGGTGCCGAGGCCGATCTCGGCAAAATGGCGAACGACGTAATGCGCCCCCTTGTGCGCGTGTCGTCGGCCGGCGCGGCCGGATCTGGAACGATTGTGTACTCTTCCGACGCCGGCTCCGCTCCCGGAAAATATCGAACTTTTGTCTTGACAAACTACCATGTCATCAGCGGCGCGATTCACGTTGTGCGAGTGTGGGACTCGTTGACGCAATCGTACCGAAGCGAGGAAAACAACGATCCGATCACGGTGGAGTTGTTTAGCTATTATAGGGGCGGACGGACTGTTATCAGCCAGCCGGTGCGCGCCGTTGTGTTCTGCCATAAGGAAGCCGAGGATCTCGCGCTGCTTGAGATCGATGTTCCGTACAAGGCGGAGTATGTGGCCGTGCTGTATCCAGAGGATGCAGAACTGTATTTGCTGCAGCCCGTTTGGGCCGTTGGCTGCTCTCTCGGCGCCGATCCCCTCGCGGCCTTCGGCTATATCACGGATCTTGAGGAGATTATTGACCGGCGCCCTTATGTGATGGCGAGCGCAAACATCATTTACGGAAATAGCGGCGGCGCGGTCTTAACAATCAAGGATGGCAAGTGGTACTTATGCGGCGTTCCGTCGCGCGTGACCGTTAGCCGTGGTCAAGCGATAACGCACATGGGATTTTTTATCGGCCCCGAGCGGCTGCGCGCATTTGTCCGCGCGCAGCGTGTTGACTTTTTGATTGACTCCAAGAAGACGCCGGCCGACGCCGAGAAAGAGCGCGAGCGCGCGGCGGCTTCCAACAAACGCGAGGTGCTTTAATGAGAAAGCTGTATCTGACTCTGCTGATGGCGACGTTTGGACTGATGATCTTTTGCGTCGGCGCGTCGTTCCCTATCGTGCCACATGATGGCACGCAAAGCGATCCGGCGCTCTTGTACGCAAGCGATACCGTCGCCATCGTGTTTGACGATGTGTACTCCCCTGAGAATATCGACATCGTAAAGATCGATGTTGAAGTTGTCCGACAGGGCGCCGTTGTGGCGACGTGGGAGTTTACCGACAACATCGTTATCGCCGGCGCCGTTGTTAGAGTTGGCATTCGCGCCGAGGCCGCCGCCCTCGACAACGGCTTATATGTGATCCGCGCGCGAGTGTGGGATTCATTCGGCAACGTTTCCGACTGGTCGGATGATCTGTGGGCAAGCAAACAGTGGCGGACTGTACCGAAGCCCGGCGGCTGCAAGGTGTTTCCGTAGCTTTTAGTAGGCCTGCGCCGGCCGGCGCTTTCAGCGAGACGAACGAATGAGTCTACAGGCCCCGTTCCCGTATTTCGGAGGAAAGCGCCGTGTCGCCGATAAAGTGTGGGCGGCCCTCGGCGATCCGGATCACTATATCGAACCGTTTTTTGGATCCGGCGCCGTGTTGCTCGCGCGCCCGAATTGGATGCCGAAGCGTACAGAAACCGTTTGCGATAAAAACGGATTCGTCGCGAATGCGTGGCGAGCAATACAATTTCATCCCGACGAAGTTGCGCGATGGTGCGATTGGCCCGTTAATCATGCTGACTTAATGGCACGCAAAGCCGCTTTAATCAGAGAAGAGGATCGTTTGTTACAACGATTATGTGAAGACGAACGATGGTACGATCCGATAATGGCCGGCTATTGGATATGGGGCGCATCGTGTTGGATAGGAAACGGAATCCTAAACAAAAATGGAAGGCCGCAAGTTGGCGACAAGGGAGGAGGAGTACATAAAACCAGACTAATACAAAATACTACAAACACAACGAATAATGATCCGCGCGCGCCTTATAAGGAAGCGCTGTGGACTTGGTTTAGATCTTTGTCTGAGCGACTACGATATGTCCGCGTCGTTTGCGGCGACTGGTCGCGAGTCTGTGGCGGAAACTGGCAAGCGAAAAATTGGAAAACATGCGGAATTTTCTTTGACCCGCCGTATTCTGATATAGCGAAGCGAAACGAAAAAATATACGGCAAATACGATTCGTTGTCCGTCGCGCATGATGTCCGTGAATGGGCAAAGAAGCGCGGCGCCGATCCGCGTTATCGGATCGTGCTTGCCGGCTATTATGAGGAACACGAAGATCTTTTGAAACACGGATGGAGTATTTATAGGTGGTCGACCACCGGCGGATATTCAAATATAGCAAGAAATAAAAACATAGTCAATAGCGATGAAGCTAATAGACATAAAGAGACTTTATTTATGTCGCCCCATTGCTTACGAGGTGAAGAATGATCGTCGTAGAAGGTCCCGACGGCTCGGGAAAGACAACGTTGATAAAGCGCGTGCTAGCGTTGTATCCCGCTATCGAGTATGTCCGCTTTGGCGGCCCCCCGGAAGACGACGCCGAGGGACAACGCCGGCTTGACTGGATGCTTTCGTTTGATCCGGACAAGCCGACGATCTTAGACCGGTGCCCGGCCATATCGGAGCGAGTGTATGGAAAGTCGATCCGGAAATCCGTTCGGCCGAGCGACGAAGCTTGCTATAAGACGCTGCTAAAATTTATCGCGAAGCATGATCCGTTGTTTATATTCACTATGCCGCCGAACCGATACGAAGCGGTGGCGATGTCGGAAGAGCGCAAAGAATGGAAGCCGGACGACTTCAAGAAGAGCGTCCGGCAAGTGTACTACAGAATCGTTCGTGCTTACGAAGAAGAGCATCGTTTGGTATCGCGGTTGGTAGCCCCGAGGCTATCCATGAATAGGACGCGGATCGATGTATACGACATGCAAAACGCAAGGCCGTGGAATACTCTTATGACCATCATTCGCTATATCGGCGAAAAGTTTCCTTGGCTTTGGCATAGCATCGGAGTCTTTTTACAGAACGGGGAAATAAATGCGAAAGAATAAGCGGCGCGCGAATCAAGAACCGGCGGCTCAAGGCAACGATCCGAGGATCTCTGATGCAGTTGCGCTTCGGCGCAAAGGATGGTCGCTGCAAGATATTGCCGACAAACACAAAGTCGGCGAAACAACCGTCCGACGCTGGATTCGATGCTATTCTCCGGCCGGCGGCGCCGTAATCAAGCCCGATGTTTCCGGTGGGCCGCCCCCGGCCGACGTCGGCAGCGTGCAAGATCGGACGGAAGTTGACGGAACCATAGAAGCCGTGAAAATCGACCGGCCGATGAGCGAGCAAGAAATGATGGCTGCTTGCAAGCTCGATCCGAAGCGGTGGATTCCGACGTGGTACAAAGGCAACGTATGGAGTGGCTTCTACAAGCTCCCGACCGGATCACATAAGACCGTCCGGTTGTATCAATCGAAGATAACGTGCCAGCGTGTTATTTCCGAGCAATTGGAAGACGCGATCTTGCAGTTTGTCCGCGAGAACGTCAAGCCGATCAAGAATACCATCAGGGCCCCCAAGCCGGCTAAGCAAAATCAGATCGTGTCATGGGGACTGTGGGACGCGCACATCGGGAGCTACGCCTGGAGCACCGAGACCGGCGCTGATTGGGACGTGGATATCGCGTGCCATCGGATCTATAACTCAATCGACGACATTGTAGAAGAGCTTCGGCAGTATCCTATCAAGCATATCATCATGCCGATCGGCAACGACTTCATGCACTTCGACAGTTGCAGAATGAAGACTGCTCACGGCGATCACCCTCTCGATACCGATACAAGGTACGCAAGAGTATATCTTGCCGCTCTGCGGTGTTTAAGCTATATGGTAGAGCGCGCTCTTGAGATCGCAAGGTACGTCGAGCTTCTGTATGTCCCCGGGAATCACGATGTCACATCGTCTTTTACGCTGATCGCGGCGTTGGCTCAACGGTACCGCAACATCGGCCGCGTGCGGATCGACCTTCGAGCTAATCCCCGTAAGTACCGAATGCATGGCGGCGTGTTGTTAGGATACGATCACGGGGCCGAGTGCCCGCCGAACCGGCTCGCGCAAATCTTCTCCAACGAAGCGCGCGATCTTTGGTCAAAGGCGACGTGCCGAGAAATCCATGTCGGCCACAAGCATCAGACGCGCGAGACTCGGTACGACGGAGTGTTGCCATTAAGCGGCGTTGTTGTGCGCGTGAATCCGGCGCTATGCAATTCGGATGCGTGGCATCATAGCAAAGGGTTTATCGGCGAGCCGAGGCGCTCCGTCGAGGCTTGGCGATACGACGATGTGGGATGCCGAGGCTGCCACATTGCTTGGGCACGCGACGATAGGCGCAAGGACGTGTTCGAATTTCTGTTGACGATATAAAGGAAAACCGATGGCCTGGCAGTGCCCTCAAGATCTCCCCGACTTGTCCTCTCATTCCCTGATCGCAATCGATACCGAGACGTGCGATCCGGATCTAAAGGAGCTCGGCCCATCCGTCCGGCGCGGCGGCTTTATCGTCGGAATCTCCGTCGCGGTCCCCGGTAAGCAATGGTATTTCCCGTTCGACCATCGCGCGAGCGGAAAACAGTTGCCCCGGAGTGCCGTCATTTCTTGGGCAAAGGCGGAGCTCTGCCGCAAAGGACAAGCGAAAGTCGGCGCAAACATCATTTACGATCTCGATTACTTGTACGAAGCCGGCGTCCCCGTGGCCGGTCCGTTCTACGATGTGCAACACGCTGAGGCCGTGCTCGACGACAATCGCCGGACATACAATCTTGACTCTCTTGCTCTTGCATATCTTGGCGAAGGCAAGGACGAAGAGCTTTTGTTCGCGGCGTGCGAGGCGCGCGGCTGGCGGCGCGAATCCGCGCATTCGCACATTTGGGAGCTGCCGCCAGAGTATGTCGGGCCGTATGCCGAGGCCGACGCTAATCGAACGCTGCGCGTGTTTGAAAAGCAACGCGCGCTTCTCAAGGAAGACGGCCTTTGGGATTTGTTCGAGCTTGAGGAGCGGCTGATACCGCTGCTCTTGGCAATGCGCCGGCGCGGCGTTCGTATCGATACCGAGCGCGTCAAAAGCATCAGGCTGTATGTGCAAGAGAAGAGAAACGCGGCGTCGGAAGCCCTTAACAGAATAGCGGGCCGCGAAGTGGACTTTTGGGCGGCCGAGTCGTTGGCCGTCGCATTCAATTCCGTTGGCGTCGAATACAACCGAACCGAGAAGACAAACGCTCCGCAGTTTCGGCAAGGCTGGCTCGGAAGAGTGTCGCATCCTATCGGCGCGGCCGTGCTCGACGCACGCCGGTGGGACAAGCTGCTTGGGACATTTCTTGAGTCATCCATTCTATCGAATGAGATCAACGGAAAGATCCATACGCAATTTCACCAACTACGGACCGAGGAATACGGAACGGTAACGGGGCGCTTTTCTAGCTCGAACCCGAACATGCAGTTCGTTCCGTCGCGAGACGAAGAGCTCGGCCCCATGATCAGATCCCTATTCGTCCCCGAGGCTGGCGAGCTGTGGGGCCGCGCCGACTATTCGCAGATCGAGCTGCGGATCTTGGCGCACTACGCCCGAGGCGAAGGCTCCGAAAAAATTCGTGACATATTCAACGCCGATCCAGACGTAGACTTCCACGCTGCTTGCGCTGAAATGGTGCATGAGGCTGGCGGCTTCGGCGATCACATTGACAAGAAGCAACAACGGAAGCTGGCGAAGGCGATCAATTTCGGCGTTGTGTACGGAATGGGAGTCGCGAAGTTGGCCGCGTCGCTTGGGCTACCGGAAGCCGAGGCGCGCGAGCTACTCGGCAATTATCATCGTATGCTTCCGTTTATCAAGCGGACGATGTATGAAGCCGGCGACGTGGCGCGAGATCGCGGACACGTCAAAACGATTTTAGGCCGCCGGCGACGCTTCATATTCTTCGAACCGTCCGACTGGAACTTATCGGTGCAGTGGAGACAAGCGAACGAACCGACGACGGACGGAGCGGCCGTGTTGGCGTGGATTCGCTCGCAGCCGAGGCCGCGCGGCGGAATCAAGCGTGCATTCACCTACAAGGCGCTAAACGCCGTGATCCAAGGCTCGGCGGCCGACCTTATGAAGAAAGCGATGCTCGACATATGGGAAAGCGGAGTCTGCGACGTGCTCGGACCGCCGCTCTTAACTATTCATGACGAACTAGATTGGTCCGTTCCAGATACTAAAGAGGGCCGCGAGGCTTTCAGCGAAAGCATCCGGATCATGGAAAACGCGATCAAGTTTAAGGTACCGATCGTTGTTGAGGCCGAGCTTAAAGCCGATTGGGGCTCGCAGCCGGTGGAATTGCTGAGGAGCAAGTGATGACAAAATCGCCGCGCCGACTTCTTGTTTACGTGTCCGGCCCGTATACCGCGCCGACGTATGCCAAGCTTAACGAAAATGTGCGCGCGGCCGAGGCCGCCATGATCATGCTGATGAACGCCGGAGCGTCGGTGATCTGCCCGCACAAGAATACGTATATGATCGACGGCGCTGTTAGTACGATTGACCTGCTTTGGTCTGACTTCGAGCAGATCCGAAGGTGCGACGCGATGTATGTGCTACAAGGATGGCAGACGTCGCTCGGAACGCGAATGGAAATGGAAATCGCGAGGCGCTCCGGCGTTCCGATCTTCCATGCAAGCGAAGACGACGATGAGCTTTTGAAGATCGTCAAGCGCGCCCTGCCAGATCCGCGCGACGTTGATAAACATCTGCCGTTTCCGGATGACCTGCCCACGAGGACTGAGCGATGAGTGAGAAAACGTTGTGGAAAGTTGTACAGGCGGGGCTCAAAAAGGATGGTCGGCTCGCGCTGCAGCGGCTTGAGGATCGCTATTCGTCCGGCGTGCCGGATGTGTTGTTTGCTACGAAGACAAAAATTCCATTGTGCCCGCCGCGCGTCGGGCTGCTCGAACTGAAGTTTGTACCGTGTTATCCCAAGAGACCAGAGACCCCTGTTCGCGTGCCGAGCTTTACGCCGATACAACGCGCGTGGCTGCGGCTGTTCGGCGCGGCGTCCGTCGGCGTTTTTGTATTGGTACAAGTTGACAAAGATTATTATTTATTCAAAGGCCCGTTTGCGGCTGACCGGCTCGGAGACATGACGGCCGAAGAAATGAAAAAAACTGCATCTGCGTGTTGGAAAAAAACTTTAATTTTCTCCGAGCTAGCCCTCGCCCTCACGCGATTGTAGCCGGCTGCCGCCGTCTGCCGCCCCTGAGGGCCCGGCGGCTCCCCGGCCCCGGCGGAGCGCGGCCTCTTCCCCGGCGGGCCCGAGGCCGGCGGCCCGGCGGCTCCCCGGCCCCGGAAGCCGCCCCTGAGGGCCCGGCGGCCCAGCGGCTCCCCGGCCCCGGCGGAGCGCGGCCTCTTCCCCGGCGGGCCCGGCGGCCCCGGCGGCCCGGCGGCTCCCCGGCCCCGGCGGCCCCGGAAGCCGCCCCTGAGGGCCCGGCGGCCCGGCGGCTCCCCGGCCCCGGCGGAGCGCGGCCTCTTCCCCGGCGGGCCCGAGGCCGGCGGCCCGGCGGCTCCCCGGCCCCGGAAGCCGCCCCTGAGGGCCCGGCGGCCCGGCGGCTCCCCGGCCCCGGAAGCCGCCCCTGAGGGCCCGGCGGCCCAGCGGCTCCCCGGCCCCGGCGGAGCGCGGCCTCTTCCCCGGCGGGCCCGGCGGCCCCGGCGGCCCGGCGGCTCCCCGGCCCCGGCGGCCCCGGAAGCCGCCCCTGAGGGCCCGGCGGCCCGGCGGCTCCCCGGCCCCGGCGGAGCGCGGCCTCTTCCCCGGCGGGCCCGAGGCCGGCGGCCCGGCGGCTCCCCGGCCCCGGAAGCCGCCCCTGAGGGCCCGGCGGCCCAGCGGCTCCCCGGCCCCGGCGGAGCGCGGCCTCTTCCCCGGCGGGCCCGGCGGCCCCGGCGGCTCCCCGGCGGAGCGCGGCCTCTTCCCCGGCGGGCCCGAGGCCGGCGGCCCGGCGAACAACAAAAAAGGCCGACGCGATGGCGTCGGCCTTAATAAGTATTAACCTTTTTGTTAACAGCTATCGGCCATTCTATCGGCCATTCTATCGGCCATCTGGCCGATAGACTTATGAACGCAACGCAATAATCGCAGCCTTAAATTTACGAAATTCTTGGATAAGATCCGTTGACGATTCTTCAATAAAATTTTTTTCTTTAAGCTCGCTGACTGTAACCATCGGCACAAGCGCGCCCGCCGTCTTCCAAGCGTCGGCTACAGCCAGTGCCATAAATCCAGTTGACCGCTTGTAAAGACCGAAATAATTGATAACGGCGGGCGATGGATAAAAGAATCGCGTGCCAACGGCCTTGGCGATCGCTGGCTGTAGTATGGGGCCGGAGCGGAACGGCGTCCATACTATTTTTCCGATTCGCTTCGAACATATACCCGGAAGAATAACGCGCCGTTCAAGTGTGACCGCAAACTCTAACAGTTTCTCGTACTCCATCGTGAGATCCATTCTTCGATCGTGGTTTTTTGTTTACTGGCGATAAGAGCGCGATGCGCTGCTCCAGAATCAAACACGTCGTCGAGGATCGCGCCGGCCTTTTTCTTCCATTGCTCATAGTCGCGATGATTGAAAATGAACTTCTCAGCCCATACGTGGCCGCCATAGATAAAGGCCGCGAGCGTTTGGTTGCGGAGATAATCGCCGTAGTTCCAGTGGTAGCCGCGCTCGTCCCCGTGATGGTGTAGCGGAGCGCCGGCGTTGAAGATCCATTTCTTCTTTCCGAGGACCGCGAGCGAGAAGTTGAAAAAATTCTCACCGCCGCCATAGATCCCAAGCTCGCGCGGCCAACCGCCGAGGAGATCGTATGTTTCGCGCGCGAAGATTACGCCGCAAGTGCTCATACATGGAACTTCGAACGCCGGAAAATGTGGCGGCCGCTGATCCGGCGCCGACGAAAAGCAGTAGTGCGCTGTGCCCTTATCGGCATCGGCCTTGAGCGCGTAGATCAGCCGCCGATCTTCGAGGATGTGATAGGTAAGCGGAACGTGCAACGAACCGTCGAGCTCTTCTTTGTGTTGCTCGAAATACTTGAGCGCCGACGATAGTGATCCTCGGCCCGGTACAACGTGCGCGTCAACGGACAAGATCACGTCCCCGGAAGACGCTGCAACGGCCGCATTCTTGGCTTGCCAATGCGAAAGCTTGTCGTGATACTCAACGTACTTCAACCAAGGCTTGTCGCCGAGCGCGGCTTGAAGCCTGATGTGGCTTTGGTGCGCCTTGCCGTCTTTCTTGCTAACGCGCGCGTGGCCTTGGTCGGCGTTTTCCTTGCCGCCGACCTGATGTTCGACTTCCTCGCACCAATTATCGACCGCGATTATTTCATGATCGATCTCGGACAATTCCTCGTGGACTGCGCGGAGCGTGAAGACGATTGCTGGCCACTCCTGGCAATACGGAATGATCACGCTAACTTTCATTGCTATTCCTCGTCGTCGTCAAGATCGATCGACTCCGTATCGTCGCTCGCGGTTAACGGAATAATCTTCTTAACCCATCCGCAAGGGATCGACAGGACTTCCGTGATATTGTTGGCGTTAGCCGTCATTGACACAACGATGTTGTCTTCCTCGGAAATCAGCATACCGAAGCTGACGGTTTTCATGGGCTGGCAAGCGTCGGCGTCGTGATGAGACATCCATCCATTGTTGCAAGACGCGTCGTACCAAATTACCGCGACCGCTTTATGCTCGGCTGTTCCGGAATCCGCGACAACTCTCAATGACTCGGGCTCGGCCGCCTTACGCTTCTTTGCCATAACTCATCCTCGCTTTCCAGTTACTCTAAGATCTCTCTCCGGATGCCGATGCGTCGTGCCATCGCCGACTACAACATCGACAAATCCGATGCGCTTCATTTCTTCAGCTAAAAGCTTCCCCGTCCAGCCCGAACGATGAACTCCCCAATCGCCCCATTTCAAGCGATGCGCTTCAATGCCGTACATACACTCTATAACGTACTCAAGGCCGATCTTCTTGTTGTAATACAGATCTAAGACCTTGCTAATATCAGGGGCTTCGACCAACAGCGTTCCGGACGGCTTCAACAACTCCAAACAATCGGCTAAAACTTTAGCCGCGTCCGATCGGTAAAAATGTTCGATAACGTGCGAGCAAAGAATGAAGTCGAACCGCTTCGGCCCAAAGATCGACAACACGTCTTCGATTCTGCCGATGACATCGGTCTTTTGTCCGCCGCGCTCGATCTCGACGCAATCAAAATTTATGAAGTCTGGCTTGAGAACGTTGCCAGACCCTAGGTTAAGCTTTCGGCAATTTTTCTTGTTCATTAGAAACAATCTCGTTAACGGCGTCAATAACAGTTTGGACCGAAATATTTAATAAGCAAGGCGGCGGATCGTTCTTGTTAAGACTTGCTTTGCACGGATGGATGTTGTAGCAGCCGTCCGAGCAAACCTGCCGCGACGCGATATTTCTATGAAAGCTGTAGCCCGTATGCTCCGGACGTATGAAGCCGCCGTAGACAACAACACATGGAACTCGAAGCGCCGCGCACAAGTGCTGAATGCCGCCCTCGTCGCACACCACGGCTCGGCAGCCCGTGAGAAATTCGGCGAGCTCTTTTATGCCGCCTTTGACCGGAATCGGAACGAAGCCGCTGCGCCCGAGAAGCTCTTGTGTGTGCGGCCACATTTTCTTTCCGTACCATTTCCGCTTTCGCTCAAATTGAACCCCAGCCGGCCCATCCAGCCCGCCGCGCTTGTACTCAAAGAATATTTCCGGAACGACGTCGGCAATCGGCGCCAAGCGATCAAGCCCGCACGCGTCTTTTACGATATCCCAATCGTGAAGAATAATGTGCTTTGTCGGCCGGATGCCGCTGAACGGATCAGGATATTTGAGGAGAACGCCGCGCTTCTCCCTTGTTATCTCGTGGACAAACGGACTGCGTTCAAAGATCTCCGGCCAACAAGTGTTGACGATCACCTTTGTCTGTGGGTACGATTCTCCGATAGCGCGAAGTGTCGGCGTCAAAAACAAAGCGTCGCCGAGGCCGCTGTGTGCGCGAATAGAAACGGCGGACGGCTGATCTCGAAGAGGCTGAGGTGCAAGGTGGCAATGATGAGTGTGGGTTGTGTGCGTGTGGTTAGGCGAGGTGTTCATCGGATCGCCGTCCGCCATAGTTAGCTTTGCTCAGATTCTCTAATAAGCTCGTGCATTAGCGGCTCATAGTGCCGCAAGTATAGCCGATCATAGTTGAGTGTTTGTCGCACCATCGTTCGCGTCATAATGGACTCGTTATGCCGCATCCGCGACAAAATAACCCCCGCATAGTGATCGAGGATGTGAATCCATACATCCGGATCGACGTTCAATTGATTCTCGAATGAGTGAAACGGAAGATACAAGCCTTCGTCAAGTAGGACTTCGCCGAGAACCGGGAGATTACGGTTGAGGACAAGGAAGTTACCGCACAAAGCGGCTTCCGGCGAGACAAGGCCGAAGGACTCTTCGCGAGTCGGGAAAATAAACAGGTTCCCGCACATCATAAGCTCGCGGAGAAACCGCTTAGAAATGCCAGTTGAGTATTGCGGCCGCCGCCATTCGCTTGTAAAGATAAACTCGCTATCGACGGCCAGCTTCGCTTCCTCGGCGAGATCGATAAACTGCTGAAGATCCTGTCGACGCTGTCGGCCCGTTGCCCATTGATTAGCAATGATAAGACATACCGACAAACAACGCCGCTTCATTGCGCCGATGATGCTAATGACCGCGCCAACGTTTTTAGCCGTCAAGCGATCCGAAGAGGCCGGATAAACGCAAACGACGTCGGCTTGCATTGCATTCGGATGGTCGGCGATAAAATCACAAGCTTCGTCCGAGAAGTCAAACCACGTCCGGAGATCCTTGATGTGTGGGATCGCGACTATCATTTCACGATCGCATTTGTAGGCGTCGTGAGTGTGGTTAATCATTGACTTCGACGGTGAAATGATTCGGTGCCGGTGGCCGTATTCCTCACCTCGCCACCAGTCAAAATGCTGCGTCGGTATTGAGTGCAGCCAGTGCATCCAGCCTAGCTTCGGCAAGCGTTGATTCGCCATCTTAATGCCGGCCGAGTATGGTAAATTCCAGCCGGTAAAGATCCAGTCGTGCGAGAATGCGATATCGAAATCTTGAAGCTCGCGCGCCAAGAAGTCGGCGATTCGGTTGGCGTGCTTAACATGCTCGGGGCTGATGTCGTCGCGCGAGCGATAGTCTATGAGCTTTGACTGTGGGACGCCGCGCCCCGGCCCCGCGTGAAGTGTTGCCTTAGCGGGCGCCGGAAAGCTTTTGTCGTTGAATTCTTCGCTCGCGAAGACGTGAACTTCGTTGCCGTGCTCATAGAGCATCCGCGCCTGATCACATACGATCCCCGTCAACGAGTATCCAGGATGGAACTCGTTGAAGTTGGTAAGGATGGCCACCTTCATCATATTGCACCTCTAGCCTGACGAATAATTACAGGATCGGCCTTAGTTTCGGATCATTGGCCTTGAACTTGGCGAACTCTGCGTTAAACTTCTCGGCAAGCTGCGCTTCCGAGTAGCCGGCGATCTTGTTTGCTTCCATGATCGCCGTCAATAGCGTATTGATTAGTCCGATGGCGGCTGCTACTGCGGTCTGTGCGTTCATAGTTTATCGCTCCCCGCCGGAACGGCGTTGATAATCGGATCGGCAAGCTCTTGCAGCAAGGCGATGATCAGCCCCTCAATGTGGATATCGATCTCATCGCCGTTTCTGACGGCTGTCACATAGCAAAGGATAAGAGGATAGACTTTCTCGAAGATAGTCTGCTTGGCCTTTAGAACCTTGAGAAGCGCCGGATTTGCATCCGGATCTAAGACGTAAGTTTCGTATTGCTTTTGCGCCAGTTCGTATTCGGCGTTGTAGATAGCCATCATCCATGTCGCGCGCTCCGTCGGCGACATATTCGCAAGCTTGTTAATGCCGACGCATCCGGACATCAAACAAGAGATCGCGATCAGCAAAAACGCCGCCGCGATCAAGCAAACGGAAACACTAACAACGCCGCGCTTCTCGGACTCCATGATCATTCCTCCGCTTTCTCGCCGTCGTCAATCGGAACGGCTTTCTTTTGCCCAAAGAGAACCCTTAAACTATCCTCAAGAGCAATCGCGCCGCTGCCGCCAACGGCCGCGATCAAGCAATCCCGGATCGTCTCACGAGAAATGCCGAGCGCGAACGCTTCGCTCAAGAATGCAAACATGATGACAATGAGGACTAACCAGAACTTTCTCCCGCCGTTTTCAAGGACGAACGATCTTGCCATTTTTGACCTCGATTCTTGTTACGGAAGCGGTTGCCGCTGCGGTTTCCACGGCTTCCATTTCCCTGATCCTATATTATACCGCAAAACGTTCCCGTTGGCAAGCCCTAAAATATCAACATCTTGAAGCGCCGACAATTTTAATAGAACATCATTAAGCCGCTCCCAATTGTTATTAAATATCGTTATCCAATTCGACGCGCCGGTATCTGCCGTTTGTAATCCAGATGGAGAAAGTACTGCCATCAGTAAAATTTAACCTCCCATTTCGACTTCGTTGAATTCCACGTCAAAACCCCTCCATTCGCGAGCGCCGAAGCGTCAACGTCAACTAGGCCGTCGATCCGCAACAACGCACGATTCAATAGATCAAAATTTTTATTGAAAATATGGATCCAGCCCGGAAGATCGTATGCCGCTTGCTCAAGGCCGGTATCCTGAAAAATTTTCGTGCCGCTGATGTAAGCGCCCATGTCCCTATGTCGTCGTAGTGGTTAGAAAGCCTGACTTAACATTAACCCATTTCTTAGTGCCGCTATTATATCGTAAAACGTCGCCATCGGCAAGGCCTGATAGCTGCACGTCGGTAAGGCTCGCGACTTTTAGCAGCGTGTCGTTTAGCCGTTCCATATTCTCGTTGAATACTGCAACCCATCCTTGGCAAGAGTACCGAAGTTTTTCAAGTTGTGTCGGACTTAGAATCATTGTTGCGCCTTAGCCGTAATAGGTTCCGTTGCTCGCCCCAACCGTGCAAGAAACTTGCGCGGACATAATGCCGTTTGTGCGCGATCTGATCATCAGCGTAAAGCCGCCCGCCTGAGTTATTGTCCAAGTATAAGAAGGCGATACCGTAGCCGATGTCCAGTTGTTGATAGTCCAAACAAAATCGCCGACGTACAACGGCGGATCTTGGTCAACCTGCGCGCTGCCGGAGCGTGCGCCCGCGCCCGGATACAGTCGCTCCGTCGGCCATACCGTGACCGTGTTTGAGCTCCCCGACTTGACGACTTTGATTCTTGAAACCGGCCACGGGATCCGCGCGCGGCCGGCGCCGGAGACGCTGATCGGCGACGCCGAAGCAACCGGAACCGATAGCCCGCCCCAGTACGGAAGAAACTTAAGGTAAAACGAAGGCGCTGTGATTCCCGTAATGATGTTGTCCCCGACGTTTGTTAGCCAAACGTGATGGCCGATTGACCACGCTTGCGGCTCGGTATTCATCAGCCCGCGAATCACGCCGCCGAGCCGGAAGCTGTTTGCGCCCTCCGGCGTGACAGTCTGAAACGTAAGGATCTCGTGCGCCCCCGTTGACGGATTCACGATCACGGCCAGCCGCGACGAATCAAAAAGTTTCGCGCGCACAAGATCCTCAAAGATAGGATCTTCACGGTACGGAGTGAATAGGATGCCGCGATAATCGTCTATCGCGTCGGTGTCGGCTGGATAGGCTTCGTCGAGCGTTCCGTATTGCGAGAAATCGGAAAGCGTCTCGTGCGCCTCATAGTCGTTGCCGTCCGTTGAATAGACAACGTGGAAGCCCGTCTCTTGGCCCTTGCGTGCGGCCAAGCAAAGAAAAGCCGGCGTCTCGCCGAAGCGCTCGGTATAGGGAAGCTCAATGACACGCTGCGCGTGCAGTGTTTTCGGCGCCAGATCCTCTTCTTGCCATAGCGTGCCGCCGCCGGCCTGGTAGTTGTTGTCGATCATCGTATCGAGATCTTGCGTGAGCTCTAAGCGGACGGCGTTTGAGTCGTTCTCTTCTTCGCTCTTGCTTACGATTCGATAGTTCTCGTTAGAGATCCCGTAGTCCTTGTGAGTTATCGAAACGACGTCGCCGATATTATACGCCGAGTACTCAATGCCAACCACGCAAGAGACCTGCGCCTCTGGATAACTGAAACGCTTCATGATGTCCCATAGCCGCGCCGAAGCGGCGTCGAGATCACGGAACGCGGTTAGATCCAGCGTCTTTTGATTGTCGTGGCCGATCAACGCGCTGACCGCCGGATTGCGCGCGCGCATCGCGCGCGTGGTATAGTCTGCCGTCTCGTCTGTAAATGTCGCGCGAAAATCCGTAAACACGTCGTCCCAAGAGCGGCGCTGCAGTTTGAATTCTTTGAATTTTTTTGTCGTGATAGTGGCAACCGGAACGTCCGTGCTACGGAAGGCTTTTAGGCGAAATTTGTTGTTGGCGTCAATGTACAAAGCGCCATCTACATACTGCAAGATCGTGTTGATATGATCCTTGACCTGAGATTGCGAACTGAGCGCGACGTTGAGATCGTATCCCTTGCCGTGCCAATAGGTGGCCGCTTCCTGAAACGAAGGAATGTCGATATAGCCCGACGGAACGCCGGCCTCAAGTAGCAGATCGTAGATAATCGCGGCGGCGTTGCAGCCCTTCGCTTCGTTAGCATATGTCAAAGGAGCGCTGCTCAGCACGTTAACAACCCAATGAAATGGCGGGACCGTTGTTGCATTCTCGCCGAGAAAATACTGGTTAAGGTATATATGAGCAATCCCCGTCATTGGCGAGGCGTATTGTCCCGGCGCTGTAGGATAGGTACCGTCGTTGCCGCCGTTAAAAGTGTATGTGCCAAGATCCCCAAGATTATCTAGCTTACGATCATTGACGTATACTGCCACAAGCTGAGCGTTCGGCCCCTGGCAGAGCGCGTGCCAAAGATCCATATAGTATTTATAACCGACGGTCATACTGCCGCCCATGCCCTTGCCGCCGGCGTTGACCTTTATTTTTTTCGACCTGAGTCTTCCATACCAAAGCAGTGTTGAGTTTAGCCTTACTTGCCCGCGAACCCATGGAACGACGCTGCCTTCTTGATTCGCAGTAGGCGCGAACGATTCTATGCTCTGCGGCTTCATCTTATTACTTGCGCCGCTACGGCGTGGCATTGTGGCGATAACTGCCGCGCTGGCTGCGAGTATTCCGGCGACTAGGATAATGTCAAGGCCCATTAGACTTCAACGATCCTAAAGACGTTTGTTAAGTGTCGGCTAAAGAAGCCGGCCATCGGGAAGCGGCTGACGCCGGACAAAGGATGCGCGTGAACCATCTCGCCGCGCCCCTCGCGCGGCCGCCCCGGCCAGCCGATAAACATAGCGGCGTGATTAGAGACGCCGCGCCTTGTCGTGTCGAACGCGAGCAAATCGCCCTGCAAGAGCGGATCTGTAGGCGCGATGCGCTCAATTGAAAATCCGCGCGCCACGTGCTCCGTGAAGTGCTTGACAACGCCGTTTAGAATCCGTTCGTCCGTCGCCGTCAAATACCAGTCGTGAGGATAGTATTCCCAAACAACATCCGTTAAGATGCCGTACTCAAGCAAGCAAGCGCCTAGCAGCAGCGTACAATCGGCGCCGCGCCCCCGAATCATTGTGCCGTGCCGGTACGGAGTGCCGATCCACGAGTCTATGATCGCGAGCATCCTTGCGAAATTTTTGTCGTCCGCGAAGTGCGCTATCAATGGAAGCCCCATATGACCGGATTGCGGCTCGGAATGTATGGCATTCCGAGGAAGTGCGCGAGATTGTTGTACTTATTCTTGCATGTCTCCGGATCGCCGTCGCAGCCAGGATAGGCCGTCGCTGTTAGCCCCGGAACGACGTACTGACCAAACGCCGTTTGCAGCGTTAACGTGTTGCCGGAGTGCGCCGTTATTAGCCTCATGTCGTGGCTTACAACGACGTGACCGCCCCTAAACCATTCGCTAGGCCTGGCTCCCCATGCCGCGCATGATATAGTGTTGCCTGCGATGCCGCTGATCTTGCCGCTGACTGCATAGGCCGCCAAGTTTAGCGCGCATCCTCCATCAAAAATGTTATGGTTGCAGAACGCTTGATAAATAACCCGAGGAAGCCGCTGCCGAAGAAACGCGCTTCGGTTTTCACAGGTGGCCTGAATCATGTTGCCTTGAACCGCGACGTTCGTTATCTGGCCATCGAACAATATGATATAGCTTGACAGATCCGAGGACGTGGCCCGATAGATCGTGACATTCGTAGGCTCGACGGGCTGATTAGCAATGTACCGCTTGAGCGTTCCCAAGATAAGCGCCGTGATCGTAACGCTGACCGCGCCGAATTCGGTGTCGCGCTGAAAGCCGGAACGCTTAATCGGTCGCGCCAGCCATTTGTTACCAAGAAACGTCAAGTCGTTTCTGTATGATGTGAAGCGCTCGGTCTCGTTTCCGGTGATCAGCCGATAGAATTCCGGAATCGAGTCTTGCGCGTGCTCCGAAAGATTCGATGCGTAGCTCATACTGCGCCGTACTCGTTGACCAATTCTACAAACTTAAGCGAAAACGTACATATCGACGGCGTTTCCATTCTAATCGCGAGATCATCGGAATCAAGCCGTACCAGCAGCAGCCTGCCCATTCGTTGATAGTCGCCAAGGTTGATATCCCGATCAGTGTCGCCAGTAAATGATAAAATAAGTTCGTCGTCGTTTTTGTCGTACTCTGCCCCGGTGATTTTTCTTGTTATGAGATCGCCGTTGTTCATTATCATATAGAAGCGTTCGTAGCCGCAATATTGCTTGTCGAAGTTGTTGTTGATACAAGCGAGCTGCGACGATCCATTAGGCGCCGACCGCTTTAGATCGAACAGCGAGCGCGGATGTTCGATCCAAAATTGCTTGACGCGGCCCCGGCAGCCGTGGAAAAACGCGAGAACGGCTTTCTCTTCGGCCTTCGACGTACAAACAAACTCTGTCTCAAAATTGATCGGCACGTCTTTCTCAAGTTGCACGAGACGATGCGGCGTGCCGCGCTCGGAAATGACGCGCCGAAGCATTACGATTTCCGTTGACGGATCGCGCGCCCAATTGGGAGAATGCCGCCACAAAGGCGCCGAACCGAGATCCCTGATATCGTCGGCCATCAGTTGATAAACTCTTCGAACTCTAACTCAACGACCGAGTGCCGGTCCGTCGCTTCCGAAAATCCGATGCGCTTAAGAAGCCCGAAAAAGATAGGATATACTCTGATGTTTTTTATAGCATACGCCCCTGTGATCGGCCGCGTCGTCTCAATTTCGTTCGCGCTTATCGTGTCGATTCCCTTGATTTCGCCGACTTCGTTAGCGTGGTCGATAATCATCACGTATTCAGCGTTGTTGTTTAGGTTGTACATATCGGCCGTCGGCGTGGCAAGTTTTATCGTTGTATCGCCGTTATCTGCTTGCGTCGGCACAAGCATTTCATTATAGATCGGAACGCCGAAAAGTTTGTCGTGAGCATACGAAGCGAGGTTGAAAAATACCTGCGACTCGCGCGCCTGCACAAGGTATTTGGCCGAAAGAATCCGGATCGGAAGATCGAACATCGGCCGGCGCTGCTCGTGGAAACGCTCCGTTTGAAACATCACGCTATCGAACCGATAAGTAAGCGACGGCGGAGACTCCCAATTCGGGGGAACTGCCATTGAAAGAACACGAATGCCGGAAACAACGACTTGATAATCAACGCCGCCGATTGTGATTGTCCATACGGTGGCTTGAATAGCCGGTCCGACTTCATGCACGGTCAAAGGAAGTGTAAGCTCCGCACCAGGCTGTAGGATTCTTGGTAGTTTCGGAAGCAACAGCGTCGTGCCATCCGAATCTACGCCTGCTGCCATTGAAAAAACAAGTTGTTCGTCTTCCCAAGCATTCCAAATTTCGATGTTCGTTATCTGATCTTCGGTAATGAAGCCCGCGTCGATTTCAGTCGGAGAAAACCAAAGACGATTAAAGATAAAATCGCGGCCGTATGTTGTAGTTAAAAAGCCTTTTTGTTTATAAGAAAAGCCTATTTCTGCTTCATATTTATGATTAACTGCTATACCACAAGTAAATATTTCAAATTTTTCTCCGGCAGTTTTATCAAACAAATCCTTGTTTGCTGAAACAAACAGATCTTCCTTATCAACGCCGTTGAATAAAAAAGCGGCCGGAGAAATACCAACTCGATTAGCCATCAGGCACTAACCCTAAATGCCATTCCGTATAAGTTAGACATCGTTAGTGATGGAAAAACAATATATGTATCAGATCCAAATTTAATTTTTTGCCCCATGGATAAGCCGGAAAAGTGTATCCACGCAAACTGAAACGCTCCGCCTACATACCAAAACAATGTTGATGGATCCCTAAAAAAAGCCGTTGGTTGTATAGCAGTACGCTTTCCGGAATATGCGTTGTATCTAAGAAGCTTATCGCTATAATTAAATACTCCGGTTACAACGTCCTTATTGTAGCATATGTTGGTACACAAAAATCCGCCAGCTGAATATCCTATATAACGCGCGCTCCCTTTCCACCAAAGAGAAGTTATACTTGAGTTTGTTGCGACGTAAGTAAGAAAACTGTTCCAATTAGTAAGGTTATTTAAAAAATTGTCCCAATAGTATGTTGATGATGTCCCGGACTGACAACCGTTAAATACGCAAGAGATCTGAGTTTCATCTTGAAGTTCTTTGTTTAGCTCTGGAATTCCAACAGCGAATGTTGCTATGTGAGACGCAGCAAATCCTAAAATAGCAATTAGAATTCGTTTATTGCCAAAGAACCAACATCCATTTGAGAACGCGCCTTGTGGTATGGACATATATGTCCACGTTGTATTATAAGTGTCCTGTAAATGTGGTATAGTCGATACAGTATCTTTGTAAATCCAGTTGTCCGGCTTTATTCCTTGATAATAAAGCAAGCGCCTTGTTCCATCTCCGGCATCCATGTAAAATCTAAAGCAAAGCTTTTGGCTGCCGTGGCCGGTTGATTTGCACTCTAAAAAATCTTTATTGCCAGCAACCCATCCATATTTTCCGCCGCCAATTGAAGACCATGCTTTGCTTGTTTGAAGCTCGGTTGTCCATCCGCAACTAGTGGCGAACGACGATAGCTTTGACAAAAAGTCTTGTGCGCTTGTGATCGTGACATGTCGTATATCTTTCAAAATCGGAACGGCCATAAGATCTCCTAATTTTTATTTCAATTATCAAGAAGTAGTTGAAGACGAAGACGACGAAGTAGTTGTTATTTCTTCTCGCTCAATAGCCATAAAATCATTATAGACCGACGAAGCTATGTTGTTGAATACTGTGCATCGCCTGTTGCTAATATCGATAGTGTCTTCCGATTGTAATGAACTTCCCGCCGCCCCGTAAACGCCATCAAGATCCATAAAAACAGTTGTCTTTCCAGCTACATATACTGGATAAGTTAACATAGCATTCTTTGATGGTGATCCTACAAGAGTTCCCGGAGTCGTTACAAATTGCGTGCGCGGCTCAAGAGAAACTCCCATATCCTGCCCGGAAGCAAATAGATATTGGTTAGCCGGACTAACTATAATCGTTGCGTGTCCTTCGCTATTACTTACATAAGAAAACGGAATATACTTTCTCCAGTTACTAGTTGTAGACGCGTGTGACGTAAATGATGTAGTATAGAGCTGGCTTCCTTTGTTTACTAGTGGATATGGATACTGGCTAGGCGATCCAAAGCGCCGTCCGAATCCCAAATAGCCCGATTCGTAATTGGATCCGTTTTTAATTACAAGAACGATTCGTTGTCGATTTGAGTAAATAAAATAGGATGTCGTTCCACGATGTTGAAGAGGGATCGATGGAAGCTTTTGATATGTTTTCCATGTTGCTTGATAAGTTACAAAACCTAGTTCAACAGCATTATACAGCCAACTGGTCGGCGCTGACGACGGAAAATAAACATAACAATTGAAATTAAGACCTCCGCTTGATCCTCCATCATAGTAGAATTCGCGAAAACCAATAATTACATTTTCTTGGCCGGTCTTTCCCGTGTTTCGTATAATCAGCTCTTTGCAGCCTCCGCCGAAGCCTGCATCTGTTCCGTCCATATTAGTTGTGTTACGATATAGCAGCTCTTCCCAATCGCGTCCCGGCTCGCCGTAGATATACTTGGCTTTGATATCGCTTCCGGCATCTGGTGCCGTGCTAAATACGAGCGCCCAATCGCCGTCCTCATAGCTGATAGTTCCAGTTGTTAGTGATCCAGTCGGATCTTCGTCAACGATATTTCCGGAACCGTCGTCCGTTGCTTTAAAGTCAACCGTGCCGATGGTATAAGTGATCGTCAACCGCCCAAGGCCACAAGGAAAGTGCGCGAGCGTACCGCTGAACGACGTGATGTTTCCGTCCGGTGTGTTGTCGATCACCTCGGCCGCAACGGCCGTTCCGACGACAAAGCTTCGCAGCGTATCTAAGACGCCTCCCGGCCCATACGGAACGATGTTGGTGCCGGCCTGATATACAAGCGTTCCAGATTTGAAAGCTTGATTGAAACTCACCGTTCGCCCTCGTTCAAAATTTTATTGACCGCGAACCGGCGCCGTGTCATCACGTTCAGAACAGCTTCCTCGCCCGGCCGCGACTGCAAATGCTGATCATATTGCGACGGATCAACGACGTTGACGATTGTCATACCACCGCCGGACTTGCCGCCGGACGGAGCCGAAGCCGAAGATCCGGCGCCGACAGGGCCGCCGGCCGCGAAGCTAAACCGCGAGGACGGCGGCCGCGAAGGCGCCGAGTAGGCCGCGAGGACGGAGCGCGGTACTGTTCGCCGGCGAATAGCTTCCATCGCTTGCTCGCCGTAGTATTTGACGGCCGAGACCGGATGGACAAACTCCCCGGCCGTTAGCATGGCCGGAATGTTATCGGCGCGATCGTTGGGACTCCATCCTTCGACTGACCCTCCGGCGGCCAAACTCTGATTGCGGATCATAGCGACGCGCGCCATGCCGCTTGCAACGGCTGCCGCCGCTGCCGCCGCCCCGAGCGCCGGTCCGACATAAGGGATATTCGACAAAGAATTGTAGGCTTTCTGCGCCGACTCATACGTCGACATGATGGTATTCACGACCGCAAGCGCTTTTTGTGCGTAAAAGAACTCTTTTGCTTTCCGGCCGCTCGCTTCGTACATATCGCCGAAAGCCTGCTCCGTGGCGTCGAGCGTCATTTTAGCGGCTTGAAATACAGTCTCTCGGATGGCCTTTTGTTGCTCGGCAAGAAACGTTTCCTTGCCAACAATCATCGCCGTCCGCGCGTCTTGGAATTCGGCCTCCGTTATCAATTCCTGCTCGCGCGCCATTTTTAGCGCGTCAAGTTTAAGCGCCAACTGCTCTTCATAGTCCGCAAGCTCTGCCGCCTGCACATCAAACATCGAGCGGCTTTCTTCCGGCGTTTGGGACAAGGCGAGCTCGCGCAACATCTGCCTTGCCGCAAACTGCGCCTCATGCATTCTCGTCTCTTCCTCGAGACGAGTCTTCGTCATATTGAGCAATTCTTGCTGATGCTCGAACTCGGCCGCGCGCATTTTATCGTACAACGCGACGCGTCGCGCCGGATCTTCCTCTTCTTTGATTAGCTCTTCAAAGGCGACGCGCTCGGCTTCGCCGCGCTGCTTAGTGATCGTGATACGCTGATCCCAATACCGCTCCCAAGTCTCGATGCCCGCCTTATACGCCGCCTCAGAACCGGCGATAGTTTCAGCTAACATCTGCTTTTGAAGATCGGCTTCAGCACGCGCGCGATCCGACGGCTTAAGGCCAGCGGCCAGTTCTTCGCGCTGGCCGGCCGAGGAAAGCGCCGCGAACCGCGCGGCGTCGGCGGCCGCCTCTTCCTGCATTCGTTTTCTAAGAGCGTCCTGTTCCTCGGCTTGCCGGCGCGTCTCTTCTGCCGCCAGCTTTTGATTGTTAGCAATGCGCGCAAATGTAGCTTCGAGCTTAGAGACGGCTGACTCTTCGCTTGCCAACGCAACCAAACTATCGGCCGCGCCGACCGCGATAGTGTTGTAAAGCTCGGCCGCCTCTGCCGTAGTCTTCTTGTAGGCTTCGCGCTGCTTTTCAGTTTCGGCGATCTGCGCCGTCGTGCCCTCGATAAGCTCTTTAGTTAGTTGCTCGGCCGATCCCGACGTCGAGCGAAGCTGCACCTCAAGCTTCGCCATCCGATTAAGCATGTCGGCCGATATGAACTTCGCGCCGAGCTCGCGCGCGACCTCGAGGAAATACCGAAGCTCTTCAACGATCCCGACGATTTTATCTGTGATCCATCCGAACGCGCGCGTGGCCGCGTCCGCGACTTTAGCGAAAGCAAGATTAAGCCCGAGGATGCCCTCTTTAAAGAGGAGCATATAATCGCCGACGCCTGATTCGTAGATAGCTTTGACAAGGAGCGCCCACGCTCCCTTCAAAGTTTCGAGGAGCATTTTTGCGCCGCGCCAGCCGTCGTACATATAGGCAAGCGCCGTCATCGCTCCCTTGAGTGCGTCGATTACGCCGGACGCCCAAGATTTCACGCTGCTGCCGGCGTCGGCCATTGACTTAGTTACGTTCTGGAAGCCCCCGAGAAGCTCGTTGAGTAGTCCCTTGATAAAATCGAAGACACCGGCGCCCATCAGCCGCTCTCGGAAAAGCGTCCAAGCGTTCCCGAGGAGCGTTAGCATTCCGTCCCATGTTTTAGCCGCGCCAGCAGCAGCCCCGCGAAAACGCGACGCCGGATCTTCCCAAGCCGCGATTAAATGCTGCCGTGTTTCCTCGGCCGATAGCGAGACGCCCTTTTGAAAACCGAGCATCGACAAAATGCCGGCGCGACGGAACATCGTAGCGGCTTCCGTGCCGCCGTCATACATTCGCCGTAGCGCCTGCGTCGTTGTGTCAATGCTTAGTCCGGTTGCGGCCGATATATCGGCCGCCATCTCAACCCATTTCAGCGTTTCATCGGCGCCGCCCTTAATGACCGCGCCGAACTGCGTGGCCGACGATTCGAGATCTTGGAGCTTTACTGGTAGCCGCTCGGCGACTTCCTCAAGGCCCTTGAACGCCTTTGTGCCTTCGGTGATGCTGCCGAACAGGCCGATTAGGCGCGTCTTTAGACTCTCGGATCGCGCCGCCGCATTGACGAACGACTTGGCGAGCGCGACCGCGCCGATTGCCACAAACAGCGACTTTAGAGAAAAGAGCGCTTTCTTGAGCGACTCGCCAGAAATGGAAAGCGACAGTAACGCGCTGGACGCGCGCTTCGCGGCGTTGATTAGATAGGTGGAAAGCGCCGTGCTCGCGCGGACAACGGCCGCGCCGGTGGCCGCGAGCGCCGCTTGCACGGCTCGGCCGGCGGCCGATAGGCCGAGAAACGACTTGGAGACCGCGCCGGACGCCGACGAAGTGGCCGCCGTCCGCTCGGCCATTGCAGCCAACGATTTGGCCGCATTGCTGACGGCCGCGCCGGCTTCGGCGCTGACCGTGGCAACGCGACCAACCGCTGCAGACGCAACGCTAGCTTGTGTTGCGGCGTTGTCGAACGCGGCGGCCATCTCACGACTGCCGATGGCCGCCGCGTCCGTTCCCTTAGACAGCCCCTGCAACGCCGCGCGCAACGAACCCAACGCGCGCTCGGCGCCGGCCGCATTCAGTTCGACGACTATTTTTAGAAGCTTGCTATCGCCAGCCACTATGCTACGCCTTCCGCTTCAAAAACTTTGCCCATTCGCGCTTGTCCGCGAACTGTGCGAAGCGGTACGCCGTAGCGTCCCGCTTCATTTTATCAAGCTCGATTCGCTGGTGCTCATTTAGCGCCGCAAGAAAGTACGAATAGCCGTAGTCTAGGCATTCCGTGTGGCCAGCTTCGATGAGGACGCAAGCAAGCTGAAATAGTCCGATAGCGCCGCCGCTTTGACCTGCTCGACGATTTTTCCGATGCCTGCTCGCGTCGCTAGTCCGAAAAAAGCTTTGTTGACTTCCTTGAACTTTTCCCAAACGATCTCAAGATCGCTAGGGAGCATGTCAAGCAAAGCATCGGCCTTAAGCCCCGGAACCGCGAGCGGCAAAACCTTGTCAAGGAAATAATTTTTCAGCCCGAGAATGCTTTGGTCCTCAAGGCCTTCCATCTGGAAGATCTCAATGATCTGCCGAGGAGTTAGTTCCTTGACAACGAACGGATCATCGTAGCCGTCAATCTTAAACGTGATCTGACCGCGTGGCATTCAAAGCCTCCGTCGTTAGGTCCGCGCTTCTTCTTTTTTTTTTACGAAGAAGTCGTCGTCGAAGAGAACTCAACCGTGAAGTACGGGGAGCTTGTGTTGGACGGATCGGCGAGCCCTTCGGCCGTGAAGCTCATCGTCATCCAGTCGTCGCCGATAAGCGACATCGCACCGTTGTTAGCGATCACGCAACGATGAAACGTCCAAGTAGAGTTCTGGCCGATAGGATTATCGCTGACGAACTTCAACGAATACTCTTTGTCGGTGTTCTGCAAGCCGTAAAGGCCGGAGCCGGACAAGCTGCCCTGCAAAAAGACCGTCAAGTTTTCTGCGCAAATCTCGTCCGCGTCGAAGTTGACCGTGTACTTGGCCTGCACGACGGGGTACTTGTCGCGATTCTTCAAGCCGGACATTGAACTAAAATGTTCGAGACGCTCAACCTGCGGCTCGATCTCAATCGACGGACAATTGCCCATCGGCTTCCAATTCGGCGACGTGCTGAAATCGGCAATGTAAAGCTTGCCCTTGCCGATTGCGTAGTTGTTAGTGCTCGGGGGAATTGCCATGTTAAATTTCTCCGGTTGTGTGGTGATACTTTATAACAACGTCGACCTTGAACGCAACGTATGGATCAAAGTACTCTACGCTTGGATCTGGCCTGACCTCCGTCGAGAAGGCTTCGCCGCCCCGCGTCGGATCAGCGAGAACCTTTGACCAAATCTTATTCAACCATTCCGACATATTCTCGTCAACCTTACTTCCCGTGTCGTGGAAATACATAAACAAGGAAACAATGAGCGACGATCTGTATAGATCAGGAATGCCTTGCGAGCGCGACGAAAGCTTTTCTTCCGGCGTCGGCATTCCCGCAACAACCGCGATAACTGGAAACTGAGACCAAGAGAAAGCTTCGAGCGCCTTGTTCGTCGGGAACGAACGAACGACGGTCTTAGCGCCGGCGATGCTTTCGATATCGTCGATCAACGCTTTGACAATCGTTTCTCGCGTGCTACTCTTGATCTTCATTTTCCGAGCTTATCAATTGCCTTTTGAATAGCAGCAGAATATATCGCAACGGCCTTCTCACGATCTTCGGCCGACATACCAAAAAATTCGCGCTTCTCTTGCAAAAACGACGCCTTCTCGGCGTTCGTAATCGCGCGGCCTTTGCTGCGCCCTGGCAAGGGAAACGACGGAGACGGTCTAAAAAAGACGGCGGCCGATCGGCCATCCGGATCGACGGTATAATCAAGCGCGGCCATCATGCCGCCAGTAAAAAATAAATTGACCTTGTTGATCGGCCTGCCGTGCGCGTACCTAAACATTGCATAGCGCTTTGTGTATGGAACGAATCGATAGCCGTCAACGTCAACGCCGGCCGCCGTGCGCTTGGCGATTCGGAACTTGATAAACGCGCCGATCTGTGCGAGCGCTTTCTTGTCGAGTAGCGCGGACCTCAATCCTGAGAACGCGGACCAAATCTTGTCCACGTCTTTCAATGAGATCCGAAATAACGACGCCATCTCAACAACGCTTCAAGCGCCTCATTGGCCGGCGGATTCTTTCGTCGCCGCTGATCGAATCGTCTTCGTCCCAATCGTAAGAAATGCCCGCCGCCATCAGCGACTGCATCTCGTCCACAAAACGCTTCTCATAAAAATCACGGAACCGCTCGAATCCCGAAGCTTCCGGCGTCGCCGTCATCTCGTGTTCGTATACCAAAGCGAGCGTCTTGAAACACGACGCCCGCTTTAGCTGATCGACGTCAAGAAGATCAGGATTGAACGGCTGGTCATCTGGATCGATATCACGATCCCGAGCTTCGCTTGGATACCATCTCGTTTCAAGATACCGATCGATAATCGCCTTAGCCTCAGCGTGTTGGTTATTCCAGTTAGCAACGCCGAGACTGAGTATATCAGGACGAATCTTTTTTAGATCAGTATCTACGCTATAGTTCGCCATAGCTGAAAATTAGCTCGTGCTGCTCGAACTCGTGCTACTTGAACTCGTGCTACTGCTGCTCGAACTGCTGCTCGAACTCGTGCTACTTGAACTCGTGCTACTGCTGCTCGAACTGCTTGTACTAGAGCTTGTGCTACTAGTCTTGAATACTCCGTATTCGTTGATAAACTGAAAGTATTCACGCAACCGAGGAGCAATAGCCGGATGGTCTTCGAGCTGCTTTTTATTGATAATCAAATTATCAAGATCAAGCGGCTTCGACATTTGTCTTCCTCCGACTAACTCTTAAAAACAAGGTGCTTGTTAAGGTAACGAATGTATTCTCTAAGACGCGGCTGAACAGCCGGATGTACTTCGAGCTGCTTCCCGTTCTCAATGGCTTCGTCTTTTGTCATTGCAGACCTCGTTTCTGTTGTTTCCAAGAAACAGTCGACAAAGGACGCCCCGCACCAGAAAGTACGGGGCGCCCCATGTCAAGCAATTTTTAGGCGTCCTTGAGGCCGGTGATGCAGCCGTGGAACTCACGCGGCCCGTGGTCAAGGCCGATCTGCCCGTAGATCATGCCCTTCTCAACCGCGCCGACCTTGCCGAGATCCTCATAGAAGAGAACGCCCTTCCCCGGAACCGGAAGGAAGACCGGCCGGCAAACGTCCACGTCGGCAATCAAAAGCTTCGTCGTCGGGACATAAGGCGCCCAAACAACCGCAAGCTTCGCGAAATCGGTATAAATCTCGCTGACCGCGACGCCGCCGACGAAGCGGTCCTCCGGAGCATAGCCGAAGATCTCGCTGAGCTTCTGCTTTTGAAACGCATTGCAGAAGAGAACCGGATTGCGGAACTCGGCGCCGGCGGCCGCCATCTGGCGAAGAAGCTTGTTCAGCAGCTGACGATCCAAATAGGTGCTTCCGGCCTTGACCTCGCTTGACGTGCTATCAAGCAACGTAAGAATACCACGACTACGATGCGCGGTATTTACGTTGTCCGGAGTCTGATAGACTCCGTTCAAAAACGTGTGCTCAACGTCAACGGCGATCTGCCGAAGGACGGCCGCGATCTGAAACGACTTCTCGTCTTGCACGGGCTGCTTTTCGGTGACGTCTACGTTTCCGTATCCAGCCTGCAACGCGGCGTTCACAAGAACTGCTCCCGTGGCCGACTGCTTTGCATACGTCACGTCAACAGATTTCTGGAAAATCTGCACGCAATTCATTTTCTGCTGACGCACATAAACATCAGCGGCGGGCGCCGTAGCCGAAGCGCTTTCGGAGATGTTAGGCTGCGACGCGCTGTTCAAGGCCCAAGGCTGCGCCGTCGGGAAATCGAACGCGCCGACAGTGCGGACGTTGCCGCCCTCAAGGCCGCCGATGATGTTGAGAAACGGCGTCTGGTTAGCGCCGATCAAGTAAAGCTCGCCCGTAAAATTCGGCAAATTCCAAGTAGTCGCGGTTGTCATTTTTTCCTCTGATTATTTTCGTTGTTTCCGAAGCTCATTTATTCGGAACTTGAGCAAAACCCGCCGCGCTGGATCCTTGCATTCGGCCAGTTCCTTCTCAAGACGATCGATCGGCGTCTTCACGACGCCGGCGGCTCCGCTTCCGCCGCCGCTTCCCGATCCGCCACCAACCGGCCGGATCAGTTTATCGCGCCCTGGATAAGTTTCGAAAAGGATATCCATCGCTTCTCGAAAGTCGGCCGGCTCTCCCGGACGAACACGCGAGTAAATCAAATCGCCGCTCGCATTTTTCGCGAGGACGACCGGATCGCCGGTGGCCGATTCCGTTACCTCGAAGTGCTTGCCGAAGTATGTTTCGGCAATGTCCGGCGGCAGAATCGTCTTCGGCTCCGGCCCCGCAAACAGCGGATGCGACGCAAAATGCGCCGTCAACGCAAGCTTGCGGACCTTGTTTCTTTCGCGCTCGTACTTTCCCGTGATGTCCTTCTCGCGCTGCAAAAAATCGGTACGAATCGACTTCTCTTTTGCTTCATAGGCGGCCGCGATCTCGGCCTTGAGCTTCTCGGCGGCTTCCTTGTCCTTAGCCCCGAGTGTCTTGACCATATCGATCGCTTTTTCCGCCTCCGCGCGAAAAGCCGCGACGTCTTCGATCCCGTCGAGCGCCGCGACGCGCTCTTGTAGCGATTCGATCTTTTCACGTCGCGCTTTGCTTTCGCTGTTGAGCGAGAGAATCTTTGCGTGCAACGTGTTGGGATTGAACGCCACATCGGCGCCGTTGTCATCAACAAAAACAGGGAGACCGTCCGCAACGACGGGTTTGCCATCGTCCGATAGCTTGAGCTTGTATGCCATTTTAGGCGTCCGCCTCCGTCAAACAAAAAACCAACCGTCCCATCCGAGACAAAACTTGTGGCCGTCCGGCCGAGCTTACCGACAGAATCAGATCATACGCGTCCTCCGTAGCGTTTCTCTTTACAATAACTTCTAACATAAAGTTGAATTATACCACAAAATTCTATATTTTTCAAGTCTAAAAATGATTATTTTTCGCGCTCGTGTGGATAGGCAAGGCCGCGCTCGGCGAAGGCGTCTTGGATCTCGGCCCGCGACTCGCCGGCCATCCATTCGTCCTCAATAAGAATCCAGCTATGCCGGCAATTGTAGCCGCCGCGATATATGAGCGGCGGCCCCGCTTTGCCTTTCCAGTCGAGATCGTTCCACGACTCGATTGTTTCGCGATCGAAGGTATAGCCGGCGCGCTCGATGCAGAACTCGCGCGACGTGAGAATAATATCGCCGTAATACAAGAAAGTGCTTAGGCCGGCGTCCTCTCCCTTTGTGATTGTCAATTCTGAGTGAAAATTCATAATGGCGTCGGTTGAGATCTGCCGCGCGTGCGCTTCCATGGGAACCCCGCGCGCGTCCTCGTGGCCGCGAACGATCCCGCGCACAATGTTTTCGAGCTCGGTATAAGAGGCCCTCGAAAACATTTGCTCGTACATCGCCTTCGCGATCCGCTCTTGCGCTTGGTTCCCGTACATCTCGAACTGTGCCCAAGCGGAGCGTTGCAGTGCCTTGATCATTTCCCGATCAACATCGGTAAACTTCGCGGCGGCCCCCAGCGATCGATACGACTCGGCCACAAGATCTTTGACGCCGCCGGCCATCTCCGCGACGACGGACTTATACGCTTCGCCGTACTCTTGCTCGAAGAGCGTCGTTAGCCGCGCGTGGACTTTCTGCGCCTGCTTGAGCGCCGTTCGCGTCGAGACAAGCCGGCCCTCTTCGCTGATCAGTGTATCCACCAGCCGCAAGATCTCGCGCTCAAGACGCGCGATCGCTTGCGACAATAGCCGCTTCGCGCGCTCCGTTAACGCGACAAGATATTCATTGCTCGCGGCGGCCGTGCTAACGACATCGGCCGTTGTGACTTTCTGTTTCTTCTTAGCCAACGGTTTTATACCTTGCCGATAATCCTAATCGCGCGGCAGCATTGACAGTCTGGATCGGTACAGTGCTTATGCGGCATCGGAAAAAAGTGATCGTCGAAAAAATAGGCCGGCCCAAGATCATCGTCGTAATAGTCGCGCGGCCGGCGCGCGGCTCGCGGCCGGCGCGCGGCTCGCGGCCGGCGCGCGGCTCGCGGCTTACTGTTCTTCTTCATTTTCCTTTTCCTCTTCCTTGACGGCCCCGATGGGCCGCGCGGCCTTCCCCGTCGGCTTCGGCTCGGCCTCAATCTCGGCGTCGATCTCGGCCATCGTCTCATCGTCAGCATTCGGCAGTACCTGCCGCGCAACGCCCTTCTCGACCTCCTGCCGGAAAATCTGCGAGCGCACAACGGTCTTCGCCGTCAACGCATTCGCGAGATCTTGCGCCAAGTTGGGAACGTCGTAAGAGCGCGGCGCCTCAACAACAACCTCGTCAAAGAGCTCGGCCATACCGATCCACCGCAACCAATGCCGGACAATCTCGCGCATACAGCGTTCGATCTCGGCCGCCTTGCGGACAAGCTTCGCGTTCAGCAATTGGAACTCGGCCGTCAACGCGACGCCTGACTTCGCGTCTGTCGATCCCTCGGTGGCCGTCAAGCCGCCGGAGTTGGCCGCTCGGTAAATCTCCGCGACCTTGCGCGTGACAGTGGCGAGGATCGCATTGACCGGCTCGGCGACCTCGGCCGCCAGCCAGTCCGGCTTCGATTCCGGATGCTGCGGATCGAATTCAAGGATCGCTCCCGGCCCCGCGTCGTCTTGCTGATCCGTGTTTACCGTCCCTTGGCTTCCGACGGAGACTTCAACAAACGGCTTCCGCATCATGGGGAACGCCGCATAGTTTGTGATCTCGCCGATCTGCGAGAAATCGCGCACGATCGATAAGTCAATGCGCGCGATCTCGCTGATATCGCTGATACCGATAGGATAGGCTCGCGATTTAGTGTTGATAAGGAAAACGAACGGGATCACTCCGAGCGGATTCGGCCCCTCCGCAAGGAGCACGGCGTCATCCTTCGAATCGGACGTCCGCTTGCCCCCGCCATCGTCGTCTTCTTTCTCGGCCCATACCTGAAACAGATCGCGCCACCAAAGCCGGTAGTTGCCATCGTCGTCGCGAAGCTTCAAGTAAACAAGTTGCGGCCGGCCGGTATCGTCGGCGGCGTATTGCCAGTCTAGGATCGCGGGGGGATGGTACGCTGAAATGTAAGGGTAAATCCCGCGCGCAATCTCTTGCTCGATGTTCTCGACCGTCGCCGTCGGCTTGTCCACAAGGAAACCGACGTGTCCGTAAATCGAAGCATACCGCCCTTGGTCTGCAAGATACGAGTCGAGCGAATCGCCGAATAGGTTGCAGTCGTCAATGAACCGGTACCACGATATGTTCGACGCGAGCTTCTCGGGAACCGTAACAGTGAACGGCTTCTTAAACAAGTAAAAGTTGAACAGATCGACAACGGAGCGCGAGTAGCCGAAAGAGAAAAGCTCCGACAGACGACGCGTGTAGTTGTCGAGCGACTCGCGCTCATGCCGGTTGATCGCGCCGATTTCAATCAACGAACGAATGCCGTCGTAGCTCGATATGCACAAGTTCCATTCAGCGATCATATCAGCATAGTTTGGATGCGTCTTCCGCAGATCCTTGAGCTGCATTTTTCCGGTAGCGGTCTTGATCTTTGCCATTTCGTGCTCCGTTACTTCCAGTATTTTTGCCCCGACGGCCCGTAACGCCGTTTGATCGGGAACTCATGAACGATGTAGTAGCCGATAGCGTCGCTGATGTGTGTTAGCCGCGCGTCGGCGCGCTTGTCAATCTCTCCGCAGCCGCCCTCAAGCACCGTAACGCCTTCGAAGTCTTTGACGACATTCGGCGCCTTGTGTGGATCGACCATCATTCGTACCTCGCCCGTCATTGACTTGAGGCGAGAATTGACGGCGTTTACGCGATCCCGCTCACGGGGATTGAACGACGGAACGCGGAGCATAACGCGGTCTCCGCCGAACTCTTGCCGCATCCGCTGCAAGATCAAAATCCAATCGGATCCCTGCACCTTAGCCGATCCGCGCGAACCCCCGGTTGAATCGCCGTACAGCACAAAGAAGCCTTCGTGCTTGTGCCAGTCGTTAACGATTTTGTTGAGGACTAGCAGCGTGTTAGAGTTGCGGGGAATGTATACTTCGCCAATAACCCCTGTACCTTCAAGGCCGTTTGGTAGGCGCTGCTCTTGGCAAATAGCCGCGACTCCAGGATCGACGTTGAAGTCGAAGCAAATAATGAGCGGCGCTTTCGGATTGTACGATAGCGGCGCGCAATGGATATTCTCGTCGAAGGAATAGTAAGCGCGGCCCGAGAAATTTACAAACGACCCGCAGTATTCTTGCAAGTATGTCGCTTCGTCAAGATCTTTTTTCGCGGCTTCGATTTCTTCCGGATCAAGAATGTCTTCGCTGTTCCAATGGAACGTGGCCCATTGCGACGGCTTGCCGGCGGCGGCCGCTTCGGCTTCGGTTGCTTTCGCCGACTTCCAAAGATCGTAATAATGGTTGCGCCCCTCGGGGACGCCGATAAAATCGCACCAACCGCGCCGGTCCGACAGGGCCGGCCGGATATGCTGCGGCCAAACGACGGGCTTCATGTTGCCGTATTCGTCGAGAACGCCGCCGTCCCATGGCGAGCCTTCGATGCGCGCCGGCTCGTCCATGCCGAGCATCTGGATCATTGCGCCGTTGACAAGGCGAATCGTTAGCGTCGTGGCATTCGGCGCGCCGTAGAATGCCCATGTCGGGATCATGGATTTGATATCTTCCCAATAGATTCGACGAACCTGATGAAAAGTCGGCGCGGCGATAAAGAACGAAGACGTTTGGTGCGGAATGTAAAGACCAGGAAGATCGCGACGATGTGCGTTGAGAGCGCGCCAAACAATCTTCCGCTTCGCGAGCTCCGTTTTGCCGGAGCGGCGGCCGGAGCTGTTGACGTTGAAGCGCGCGCGGCTTTGGATGTACCGCGCTTGCTCCGGATGGGGACGGAGTGGCGTCCATCGCGCTGGTAACACATTTGTCGCGGCTCCCGGCGCAAGGCCCGTGGTTTTTCGCTTAATTCTCATTAAAGTTTTTTAATGTTGGACTATAGGTTGAAAAAACTTGGCCCCCGGCCCGGTGGCCATCCCCGCAAGCGCCCCGCCGGAGCTGGTAGAGGGTGGCCGTCGCCGCCCGCCCCACCGCCCGCCCCACCGCCCGCCCCACCGCCCGCCCCACCGCCCGCCCCGAGGGCCGAGCTCCGCGCCGCCCGTCCCGCGCGTCGAGCTGCGCGCCGCCCGTCCCGCGCCCCGCCGGGGAAGAGGCCGCGCTCCGCCCGGGCCGCCGGGCCGCCGGGCCGCCGGCTGCCGCCCCGCCGGGCCGCCGGGGAAGAGGCCGCGCTCCGCCCGGGCCGCCGGGCCGCCGGGCCGCCGGGCCGCCGGGCCGCCGGCTGCCGCCCCGCCGGGCCGCCGGGGAAGAGGCCGCGCTCCGCCCGGGCCGCCGGCTGCCGCCCCGCCGGGCCGCCGGGGAAGAGGCCGCGCTCCGCCCGCGCCGCCGGCTGCCGCCCCGCCGGGCCGCCGGCTGCCGCTCCGCCCGGGCCGCCGGGCCGCCGGGCCGCCGGCTGCCGCCCCGCCGGGCCGCCGGCTGCCGCCCCGCCGGGGAAGAGGCCGCGCTCCGCCGGGGCCACTGGCCCGCCGGCCCGCCGGGGAAGAGGCCGCGCTCCGCCCGCCCCGCCGGGGAAGAGGCCGCGCTCCGCCGGGGCCACTGGCCCGCCGGCCCGCCGGGGAAGAGGCCGCGCTCCGCCCGGGCCGCCGGGGAAGAGGCCGCGCTCCGCCGGGGCCACTGGCCCGCCGGCCCGCCGGGGAAGAGGCCGCGCTCCGCCCGGGCCGCCGGCCTCGGGCCCGCCGGGGAAGAGGCCGCGCTCCGCCCGGGCCGCCTGTTCGCGCCTATCAATCATCGGCCCCCCGCCCATCGGCCCCCCGCCCCTCGGCCCCCCGCCCCTCGTCTTCCGCTTCCGCTTCCGCTTCTTCTGCCGATATAGGCTCGCTACTCGCGCCCGGCGGCGCGCTTCCGCCGGGGAAGAGGCCGGCGGCCGCGTCGGAGAACGCACGAAGCTGCGTGGCGAGTTGCCGGACGGCCTCTTCCCGCTGTAGCGGCGACGTGGCGGTTAGTGAAACGTGCGTCATTTCTAGCTCTGATAAAAGTTTTGTCAATTTTTTAATCTCGCCGAGATAATCGGTTTTCCGGCGCATCACCTTCCGAACATCTGACAAAATGCTTGCGCCTCGGCCGTCGACGCCGTCCGTTATTTCGCGCGAGTATTCACTGATCTCGAGAAGCTGCGCAACTTCTTCTGGCGTGCGGATGCCGTCTTCGGTTTCGACTGTTTCGTTCATGAGCTCGCGAATGCGCTCAAAAAGTTTTTGTTTTTCTATTGCGCGCCGTAGCTGGATCTTAACTATTCGAATCTCATCTTCAAGACTTCCGATCTTGATATTCGCGTAGATTAGCTGCTCTTCCGGCGTCAAGTACTTGTAGTAAATACTTTCTTTTTCTCCCGGACGCGGCGCATTGTCCATTGCAATCCCTCCGCTGTGCGTTACTTTTATCTTGCCGTCGTGCTCGCGATCGTCGGCGGCGATTACTGAGAAGTCTGCTCCGCCGTGGAAGTAGCAGTATCCGTTTTCCATCGCGCCCCGCATGCATCGGCGATGTGTTGTTTTTGCGTAATGGCGGCATTGCGGCGGCTGCGTCGAATAGCGGATCGGCGGCGGCGTGTCGCTGAGAACTGCAGACGGCGGCGCGCCGCTGATCTCGTTACGTATATCGTCATCTCGGTTCCGCCCGGCTCCGAGCGGATTTTTTAGCTTCCCGACAACCGTCGGCTTACTGCTACTCACGGGCCGGGGCTTTTGCGGCTCTCGCGGCTTTTTCGGCCTCGGCCGTCGCTCTCGCGTCGCGGCGGCGGCGTAGTACATCCTGACCGCGCTATCGGCGACGGCTTCGGCTTCAACGGAGATCTCGTCCTCGCCGTCATACCGCCCCGACTCCCTGAGAACAGTAGCAGCGGCCTCGCGCGCGGCGGTCCGCGCGGCCTCGACCGTCGCCAGCTTGAGTGGGATCTCCCCGGCCTCGCGCGCCGTTCGTAGGACGCCTGATGAGGCGTCGAGCGCGGCGCGGCGAGCTGCTGACACTATCTGCTGAACACTGCGCCGGCGCCGGCGCGGCGTGCCGGCGGCCCCGCCCCCGGCCCCGCCCCCGGCCCCGCCCCCGGCCCCGCCCCCGGCCCCGCCCCCGGCCCCGCCCCCG
>Ga0209719_1000787_pt1 | contig 43720 bp, 20 predicted proteins | sample AD_JPNAS2_MetaG_FD_184421 | JGI IMG/M metagenome (GOLD analysis project Ga0209719, IMG submission 184421) | Active sludge microbial communities of municipal wastewater-treating anaerobic digesters from Japan - AD_JPNAS2_MetaG (SPAdes) (version 2) | ecosystem: Engineered > Bioreactor > Anaerobic...
CTTGAATACCCAGCCAAAGAAAACGCACCGGCTGCAACGCTGGTACGCAAAAAACCGCGCCGTGAAAGCTGCTTCATTCGTCTTCCCCCATCCTCGTGCGCCCCGCCACCGCTGACCCCCAGCGTACGACCCGAGCGCCCACTGTGTTTTGTATCATACCCCTTTTCCGCCGCATCGGACAAGCACGAACGTTGATTACGCATAATCGGCCCCATAGCGAACTCACCGAGCAATGCGCGGATTGTACAAATTTAGGATTGCGGTTCCGGCTCGTGCGTGAACAGATCGAAGACCAGATCCTTCTGGCGCTGCCGCCGCCCCTGCTCGTAACCGCGTGTTCCGCCGTCGTCCGTGAGATCTTCGCCGACGGGCCGTCGTTTTGGCTCGTATTGCCGGAAAGAACTCCGGTCGTATCGCTGCCTCCAAGAGGATGGTCGGCATAGGCCGTTCCAGCATGTGCCATCAGCAATCGGTAGTCTCCGGCTATCAGATACCGGGTACGGTTGTACTGGGGACAATCCAGGTGCCTGTCTTGCCCTCCAGAGCGTCGCTGATATGCTCGGGATCGGTAATCAAGGCTTTCTTGCCGCCATTTTCGATGAATTGAATACATGCTTGAATCTTTGGAAGCATGCTTCCAGAAGCAAAATGGCCCTCTGAAACGTACTGCTTGGCTTCTGCGACGGTCATTTGATCCAACCACTTTTGCTCCGGTGTGTTGAAATCAAGAGCCACCTTTTCGACTGCGGTGCTGATCAAAAACAAATCCGCGCCAATCAATTTAGCCAGCAATGACGAACCGAAATCCTTGTCGATCACAGCTTCGATGCCGGTCAGCGTGCCATCCCCACGCTCAATCACGGGGATGCCGCCCCCCCCCACACCGATCACCGTAAAACCAGCCTTGATCAGGTCGTGGATTGCTCCTGCTTCGACAATCGAAATCGGACGCGGTGAGGGCACAACCCTGCGCCATCCACGGCCGGCATCTTCCACAACAGTCCAGCCGTCCTTAGCTTGGCGAGATTTTGCTTCACGCTCTCCCATGAAACTGCCGATAGGCTTGGAAGGATGCCCAAATGCCGGGTCGTGCTCGTCAACAACCGTCTGTGTAACGACCGTTATCGCGTCTTTGTTGATCCCGCGGCGTTTGAATTCGTTGTGCAAAGCCTTTTGGAGCATATACCCGATATTGCCCTGGGTATTCGCGCCACAGTAGTCCAGCGGGACCTCATGCAGGGTTGTCTTGGCCAGTTCAGAGCGGCGCAAATTAAAACCGACCTGAGGTCCATTGCCATGGGTGACAACCACATCCCAGCCGTTTTCAATCATATCCACGATATGCGTGATCGTGTCTTTTGCACAATCATACTGATCCTGAATGGTCTGGCGGGATTTATGCTTGATTAGTGCGTTGCCGCCAACCGCAACAACAGCAAGTCCTGATTTTGTCATACGGGCGCGTATGGTAAATAAAGCGGGGTGAATGCGTCAAGATAAGGTTGCTTTTTGTCGCGGTGAAAACAAAACTGGATAAGGTTGCTTTTTCTGGGCTTTTCCTTGACGGGAGTGCGCAAACCTGTCATGTTATCGGCCCGACTGCGTGCATAGCCATCTTGAGCGGGTTGGCTCGTTTAGTGATGGCGTATGTTGAAGAAAGGCCAGGCTCCATTTATGCGGCGTGACGACATCGAAAAGATCCTGATCATTGGTTCCGGCCCGATCGTAATCGGACAGGCGTGCGAATTCGACTATTCAGGCACGCAGGCCTGCAAGGCGCTGCGAGAGTGCGGTTACAAGATCGTACTGGCAAACTCCAATCCCGCCACCATCATGACCGATCCGGTCATGGCCGACGCCACCTATATCGTGCCGCTGAACGTCGAACGTTTGGAGCAGATCATCGTCAAAGAGCGCCCCGATGCGTTGCTGCCCAACCTCGGCGGACAGACCGCACTGAACCTCTCGATTGAACTCGCGAAAAAGGGCATCCTCGAAAAATACGGGGTGAAAGTCATCGGCGTGAATCTCGACGCAATCGAGCGCGGCGAGGACCGTCAGATTTTCAAGGACACGATGGCCAAACTCGGCATTGAAACACCCCGCAGCGAGATCATCTATACGGTGAAAGACGCCGAAAACGTCGCCGCCAAACTCGGTTATCCCGTGGTCGTGCGCCCCGCGTACACCATGGGTGGCACCGGCGGCGGGCTCGTCTACAATATCGAAGAACTGCGCATGATCGTCAACCGCGGCCTGGAGGCATCCCTGACCCATCAGTGCCTGATCGAAGAGTCAGTGCTGGGCTGGGAAGAGCTTGAGGTGGAAGTCGTGCGCGATACCGACAACAAGATGGTGGCAGTCTGCTTCATCGAAAACGTCGATCCTATGGGTGTGCACACCGGCGATTCTTTTTGCGTCGCGCCAATGTTGACCATCGACAGGGCTGTACAAGACCGCCTCAAGGATTATGCCTTCAGAATTGTCGAGTCCATCGGCGTGATCGGCGGCACCAATGTGCAGCTCGCCCACGATCCGAAAACCGGTCGCATCGTGATCATCGAGATCAACCCGCGCACCTCGCGCTCGTCCGCACTGGCCTCCAAAGCGACAGGGTTTCCGATCGCACTGATTTCCGCCAAGCTGGCTGTCGGTTACACGTTGCGCGATATCCCTTACTGGCGCGACGGCACACTGGACAAATATACCCCGTGCGGCGACCACGTCGTGGTTAAATTCGCGCGTTGGGCGTTCGAGAAATTCCGCGGGGTCGAGGACAAGTTGGGTACCCAGATGAAGGCCGTCGGCGAGGTGATGGCGATCGGCAAGACCTACAAGGAGGCATTCCAGAAGGCGATCCGGGCGCTTGAGAACGGTCGTCATGGGCTGGGCTTCGCCAAGGATTTCAACAAAAAAAGTTTGCAGGAACTGCTGGACATGCTGCGCTTTCCCAGCAGCGAGCGCCATTTTCTGATGTACGAGGCTATCCGCAAAGGTGCTACCGACGCGCAGCTTGTTGATCTCACCATGGTCAAACCGTGGTTTATCACTCAGATGCGCGAGCTGGTGTCGCTGGAAGAGCGAATCTTGCAACACAAAGGCGCCACGCCGCCCGATGACCTGCTGGCCCAAGCCAAGAAAGATGGCTTCTCCGACAAATACTTGGCAAAAATTATCGGCGTCAAAGAGAAGAACATCCGCCAGCGGCGCATTGATCTGGGTGTTCGCGAGACTTGGCATCCGGTGCCGGTCAGCGGTGTGGAAAACGCCAACTATTATTACTCTTCCTACAACGGCGAGACCAACGAATGCGCCATAAGCGGCAACGCCAAGAAGGTCATGATTCTCGGTGGAGGCCCCAACCGCATCGGCCAAGGCATTGAGTTCGACTACTGCTGTGTCCACGCCGCTTTCGCGATGCGCGACGCCGGCTACGAGACCATCATGGTCAACTGTAACCCCGAGACCGTCTCGACCGACTACGACACCTCCGACAAGCTCTATTTCGAACCGGTCACACTCGAAGACGTGCTGCAGATTTACGAGGCGGAGAAGCCTGAAGGCGTCATCGTGCAGTTCGGCGGACAGACGCCGCTCAACATCGCCCGCGAGCTTTCGGAGGCCGGCGTGAAGATTCTCGGCACATCCATTGACTCGATCGATATCGCTGAAGACCGCGACCTCTTCCGCCACATGATGGACAGGCTGGAAATACCCATGCCCGAATCCGGCATGGCCGCCACTTTCGATGAGGCGGTCGCAGTCGCCAACCAGATCGGCTACCCGCTGATGATCCGCCCGTCTTTCGTGCTGGGCGGACGCGGCATGGAAGTCATCTACGACGAGCCGATGCTGCGCGAGTATGTTGACAAGGCCGTGGATGTGACGCCCGACCGCCCGCTGCTGCTCGACCGATTCCTGCAAGAAGCGCTCGAGTGCGAGGCGGACGCCTTGTCCGACGGCACCGACGTGTATATTCCGGCAGTCATGGAGCATGTCGAGCTGGCCGGCGTCCACTCCGGCGATTCAGCCTGCGTCATCCCGCCGGTGTCCATCCCAGAGAAGCATCTGAAAACCATCGAGGATTACACGCGCCGCATCGCGCGAGAGCTGCATGTAATCGGACTCATGAACATGCAGTACGCGATCGCGAACGACACGGTCTATGTGCTCGAAGCCAACCCGCGCGCGTCACGTACGGTCCCGTTGGTCTCAAAAGTCTGCAACACCCAAATGGCCAGTATTGCCACGCGCCTGATGCTCGGCGCGAAGATAAGCGATCTGGGGCTGAAGCCCAAAGTCATCCCGCATTTCGGGGCGAAAGAAGCGGTCTTCCCGTTCGACAAGTTCCCGGAGGTCGATCCGGTGCTGGGGCCTGAAATGCGTTCGACTGGCGAGGTCCTCGGTCTGGCCTCGACATTCGGGCTGGCCTACTACAAATCGCAGGAGGGCGCCAATGCCAAACTGCCGACCGAGGAAGGCACGGTGCTCATCAGCCTTTCGGAAAAAGACCCTGCCGCCGCCAAAGCGGCCAAGGAGTTCATAAAACTGGGATTCAGTTTGATCGGTACCGAAGGCACCATCCGTTGGCTGGCAGAGCACGGCATCGCGGGCGAGGTCATCCACAAGATCAACGAAGGACGTCCCAACGTGCTTGACGCCATCGTCAACCGTCAGGTCTGCCTTGTGATCAACACGCCTTCCGGCCGCCGTGACGCGCGCGCTGACGATGCCTCAATCCGTAAGGCGGCGTTGAAATACAAGGTGCCGTATTTGACGACCGTAGCCGCCGCCGTAGCCAGCGCCCAAGGTATCCGTGTCGCACGTGACGGTGCCGGCGGCGTGAAATCCATCCAAGCCTATCATGCCGATATCCGCTAGGTGGAAAAAGGAGACAATGACGACTGATTTGCGTTTTACTGGCTTTTTGCTGTTGTTTACCCTCGCTTGCGTTGTTGTGCGCGGCGACGCCGCCAACAGGACGATCCAATGGCGTTCGCTGAAGCAGGTCCAACGCTCGCTGGGAATCACCAATCACCTGTGGGACGGTGAGACGATCTGCTTTTCCAATAGCCAAGATGTGCTCCGGTTTTATCCGGGACGCCGCAAAGCCGAAGTGAACGGCACAGTGATCTGGCTCAGTGCGCCCGCCGAGGGCTCCATCGCCGATGGAAGCTGGGGGCTGGCTGCTATCGATCTCGACTTCCTGAAATTGTCGATTCTGCCGCGGCCTCCGGACAATGCACATGAGCCGTTGCGGGTCCTGCTCGATCCCGGTCACGGCGGCGATGATGAAGGGGCGCGATGTCCCGATCCTTTGGTGAAAGAAAAAGACCTGACGCTGGCCCTCGCCAAACGGATCGGCGCGCAATTGAAAAAGGAAGGGCTGCACGTCGACTACACACGGACGCGCGACGTCACCCTCTCGCTTGAAGCCCGTGCCCGACTTGCACGCACCAAGAAGGCGGATCTTTTTATCAGCATCCACGCCAATCACGCCCGCAACAACAATGCGTCTGGTGTGGAGACCTATGTGTTGCCGCCGAGTGGTTACCCCGGTACGGCCGAAGGCTCGCGCGTCCGCGGTTGGCAAATCGGCAATCGAAACGATTTTCATAACACCCTGCTAGGGTTCTCGATCCATCGGCATCTAGCGGCCACGCCGGAGACGGTTGACCGTGGCCTCAAACGGCAGTCCTATTTTGTACTGCGTGAGACCACTTGCCCGGCTGTTCTGCTGGAGTTCGGGTTTCTCTCCAACACCGGCGAGGCCCGCCGCATGCTGTGCGCCGATTGGCAGGCACAAAGCTGCGCGGCGGTGGTCGAGGGTGTGCTGGCCTATGCACGCAGCGTCAAGGCATTGGATCATGCGGTGGCGGAAAAACGTGCGCGCGACGCCGAAAACAACGAGCGCTGGCGTAAGCATCTCGCGGCGCAGGCTGCCCGCGCGGCAGCCGAGGCTAAAGCCCGAGAAGCCCGCCAACTGGCCGCCGTCACGCCGCCGGCCGCTGTGTCTTTGCCGACCGAATCCAACACCGCGCTGTCCAACACCGTAATGGCATCGGCCATCCCCATAATCCAACAATCGGGCACTAACTCAGCGCCACTTCGAGTTGATGCCCTGCTTGAGTTTTATGCTCCCGATAAGGTACAATGAGCCATGCAAAACAAACACGATCCCGACCTCCCCGTTGTTTCAACGCCAGCCGCGAAGCGGGCACTGATTAACACCATTTTACTTGCCAGCGCGGTTTTTCTGATCCCGGTGTTGATCGGCCTACTCTTTGTCATGGTCTCGCACCGCCTCTCACCCCGCCCGGTCGCGCCGGATGCGGACTCCTACGCCCAGCTCACCAACCAGCTCCATGACGGCAGCGTCACGCAGGCGCCCCAGCTCGCCAGCCTGCGGCGCGAATTCCGCGAGGCCGGCGTGGCAACGGATGACGTGGACATCAGGCTCTGGGCGGCGCGGGTACAGGAACCAGAGACGCTCTTCAGCGTGCCCCCCCCCGCTCCAGACAAGCGGTGGAACTGGCACCTTTCACAAGACGGGCTCTTCGCTCTGGCGGTCTCGATGCAAATCGACCACCTTGACCGGCGTGACGTCGGCCTCTTTGACCTTGTCCGCGAGGAGTGGGTGTGGACCAATACGTTGCCGTGGCCCGACACCCATGAAACCCCGCACGTCTTCGGGCGTCGCCTCATCCTGCGCTATGTGAAAAACGCAGCCTTTTTCGCGTTGGAGATCGATCCCAACGGTACGATCGTAAGCATCGACAGATTGCGGTCAAAGACCTTCCAGATCCCATCGCCCATGCCTGCGTTCCCGAACATTGCGGGACAGCCTGTAGGCATCCGTCACGGCGTTTGTTTCGTGACTGATCTTCATACCGGAACGCTGAGCGGCTATGCGCCAACACTATTGCCCGGCCTGCACGACGTTGGACCGTATCAGACCGGCACCGTTTTGTCAGGGAACGGGCTGCTGCTGTTCCGTGCAGCCGAAGGCTGCGTGACCGTGTCGGATACGCTCACGGGTACGCTCCTGCAAACGTTCAATGCTTGGCCGCACACGACCAATACGGTGGTGACCGGCGCGCTGGCGACGGGTGACGGTTCCGGTCTCACGGTTTTCCTTCAGACCGAGTTCGACGGCACGCCGCCGATCCGGCGCGAGTGGAGTGTCGCCATCGATGTCTATGCGGGGACCGTGAAACGCAGCTTTAGCGCCGACGCACTCTTTGCCAAACCCACCGCAACCGAGACCCGCAGTGCCATGACCTCGGACAGCCGCTGGGTGCTCGCCGTCGATACGGCCAACGTCCTGACGGTCAGCCCGGCGAGAGCCCCCGACCGACCGACCGTCAGCATCCCGCTGGGCGAGCTCGGCGTCCGCGACGCCATCCGCCACATTGCCTTCCTGGAACAGGGCAGGTATCTACTGATGCGCAGCGACACCCATCTGTGGCTGCTCGACTTCAAACAGGCTCGCGCCTATGGTGGCCTGACGGCCCGCATTGCCACAAGTAGCCGCACGATTCCTCTGGAGGCGTATCAGGTGTCACCCATGCGTTCTGAGCCCAATGCTATGCTTGCCCTCTCGGAGATGGGGTACGGCGAGCAAATGCCCTTCGACCCGGATGATCTGGCGCATAGTTTTGACGCTGACGCCACAGCCCCCTCCTACTTGGCCATGCGCGCCGAATTCTGCATCGCGAATCAAGCGTGGGGCTATGCCGTCGGCATGCTCGAAGAGACGGCACGCCTGCAAGAGTACGACATGCGCGCCCCGCGCATCAACCCGCTGCTGGCGGCACGTTGCCAGATCATGGCCGGCCGGCCGCGCGAAGCGCGTACAATCTGCCGCGAGACACTACAGGTTTTGATCAGACGCCCTGACACCACCCCGCGCATGATCCTCTACCATCTGCAGGGGTTGCTCTTCGCGCCAGTCGAGTGACAATCGGTTGATTGAGCGTTGAGCGTTTCTCTCTTATTGCGATCTCTGGGTGATCGCAACAATCGATCCCGATCCCGATAGCGATCCCGATTTGGATGAAACCCTGAAACCCATGAACCATGAAACCAAAGAGCGTTGCTTTCAACGCTCTTTTTAGATTGACCGTTTTCCGCAAACCGAGTTTACTTAGGGACCATTAAGAAAGGATTCTTTCCATGCAGAAATATGTGTGCAATGTGTGCGGTTATGTGTACGACCCTGAGACCGGCGATCCGTCCAACGGCATCGCGCCCGGCACGCCCTTTGAGGACATCCCGGACGACTGGATCTGCCCCGAGTGCGGCGTCGGCAAAAACGAGTTTTCGCCGGTTTCTTGAGACGGATTTATTTAACGCAGAGGCGCAGAGACGCAGAGTTTTTTGGGCGAACCTCCTCGTGAGTTACGCTCAGTCTCTACACCCAGTCGTTACAAACGCTTAGTCCCCGCACACTTAGTCGGCTACGTTCAGTCGTTCACACTCAGTCGATTGCGCCAGCAACGAAGTGTCGGGACGGAGTGTGAGCGACTAAACGCGGCTCGTGGGGACACTCGCCCTCCCGCCCTGCGGTCTGGGCTTGTGAGGCGCCGCCTATGGGGACGTGAAAAATTTTTGCGGTGACAAGGGCCGCGCTACGCGCGGGTCGCGGCACCGCTTTTGTGCGTAACCCAGCCACCGCGTTCATGCTCAAAAAGCGGCGTCGCGCGGAATACCGCTTGCCGCCGCACTCCAGATTTATTCGCCAGACCTGCGAGACGCTGCAAGCCCACTTGCGCGTGAAATAACCGAGCAATGCTTTTATTCGCAATCTCTGCGTCTCTGCGTTAAAAAGAAGTACCCTCAGCGCCCGAAGCGCAGCCCGGTCAAGGTCTCGTAGGCCTCGACGTACTTCGCGCGCGTCCTGGCGACCACCTCATCCGGCAGGACCGGCGCGGGCGGCTGGTGGTTGAAGGCAACGCTGTCCAGCCAGTCACGCACGAACTGCTTGTCGAGACTGGGCGGATTGCTCCCCACCGCGTAACTCTCGCTTGGCCAGAAACGACTGGAGTCGGGCGTCAGCACCTCGTCCGCCAGCACCAGACGCCCCTGCTCATCCTCGCCGAACTCAAACTTGGTGTCCGCAATGATGACGCCGCGCGCCGCTGCGTGGTCGGCTGCCTTCGTGTAACAAGCCACTGAGCGCTCAGCCAGCGTACGCGCCTTGTCGGCACCTAGCGCCTGCTCTAGCTCGGCGGCTGTCACTGGCATGTCGTGCTCGCCCAACTCTGCCTTGGTGCTAGGAGTAAAGAGCACCGTATCAAGCTTGGACGCATTCTGGTAGCCCGCCCGCAGCGGCTGGCCGTTGACCGTGCCGGACCTCTGATACTCCCTCCAGCCCGAGCCGGTCAGATAACCGCGTACGATGCACTCGAAGGGAATAATCGCCACCTTCTTGACCAGCATCGAACGACCGCGCAGATCCTCTTTCACCGCCTGAAGCTCTGCCGGATATTGATCGACGTCCGCCGTGATGAGATGATTCGGCATGTCGTCCAGCAGGTCAAACCAGAACACACTCAAGCTGTTCAGAATCCGCCCCTTGTCCGGGATGCCGTTCGGCATCACCACGTCAAACGCACTGATACGGTCGGTCGCCACCAGCAACAGACGATCGCCAAGATCATACAGGTCGCGGACCTTGCCTCGTTTCGGCGCGGGCACTCCCGGAATAAAACTCTCAAGCAACGCATGGTTCTTATCGTACTTCATAATCCTTCTCTCCGTTTTGTTGAAGTCATATCAAAAACTCGTAAGTGCGTCGAGGGAATCGAAAAAATCGAGGGAATCGACCCATTCGAATCATTCGATTCCGTCGATTCAATCGCCCGAATCACGACGTCCGCGCCAGACCGGCACAAACAGCAACCGGGCGCGCCGCTCATCACCATCCGCCAGCACGCCCCCAAACACGCGCCAACGATAACGCCGCGTCTCGCCCGAACCGCGGCGATGCCACGAGGCCAACAGCGGCAACTTCCAATAGGTGTAGTCGGCGCACGCATCGGACGTGTGCGACAGGAGGCCCCAGACAGCGCCCACCACATGACGGTCGGGATTCCACTCTGCCCGAAGTAGACCACTCGCCAGTGCACCGTGAAAGAAACCCTCGCCGCCATGCACATCGACTGCCCAACCGCCCAACACCTCCACACCCGACGAAAAATCGGGATAGTGCGGCAGGCGCATCGGCAACGGCAGATCGCGCATGACCGAGGCCAGCCAGCCGGGACTCTCTGCATCGATGCGCGACCGCCGCGCACAGGTCATCAGCCGATCGCAGGCCGCCGCGTCGGCGCACCCCCAGACGATTGTCACGCGTGCGCCGTCGCGTTGCACGGCGTATGGTTCGCCCTCAAACTCCTCCTTCAGTCGCCGCCGGGCCGCGCGACAGAAAGCGCACGCGATGGACGGACGTTCCCAGAGACTCAACCAGACCGTCTGGATCTCTTGCCGTTCGCCCTTAAGAAAGTAGACGCGGTCCCCCATCCACCCCCTCAGGAAACTGTAACGCGAGGGCGCGTCAAGCCGGTCGCCGTTTAGCCACAGAGCGATACCGAGCGCACCCAGACGATTGATCGAAACCCCGTGTGTGGCCTCCTGCAACAGGCTGGGGTCGGGCTCAAACGTGGCGGTTTGGAAACCCGCCAAATAACGGCGCTCTGGATAAAGAATCTCAGCGGTGGTGGTCGGCAGACGCCGGGCGTAAACGCGGTTGATCGCGCCCCAGCCTGCATCGCGCCGTAGGCGGTTGCAAAAGACGGTACCGTCCAGATACGGGCGCAACAGCGCGGAGGCCAAGAAAGGCGGCGTTCCTTCAAGCTGTTCGGCCGCCTCTTCCAGATCGAGCCAGCGCAACAGGCTCAGCGTCCACGCTGTAAAGGGCGAGGCCGAGGTCACCGGCACCCCGTGGCCATCAAGCAGCCCGTCCAGGCCGACCAGCATGGCGTTGCCTTCGGTGAAGGCCGTCAGCGCCAGACTGTTGTCCAGATCGCATGCGGCCTCGCGCATCAGGCGCTCCAGATCAAAATGGTCATCTTCGAGCGCGTGGCAAAATTCATGCACATACACGAAGCGCTCCATGCCGGGAATTTCGCGGCTGGCACCCGAGGCGTCCTCGGTCCGCATCAAAGGCCCATCGACAGCCACCAGCCGTTTTTTTTCGGAATCGTAATAAGCAGCAACCTGACCGGTCATCATTTCAAGAAAAAGGGTTGAGAGCGATGTCTCGTGCGGGAGCAGACGGAACTGGCGCAGCAGCAGTTCGGTCTGCGCCAGAAACTCGCGGTTGTCGCTCTTCTCCAACTCCTTTTCGAACGATACGCGCATCTGGTCACGTGTTTCCCGCTCAATCGAAATCTCACGCTGCAACGCCAATCCCCGTATTTTGACGGCCTGCGCTTGATAGTGCGCGATTGTGGCCGCCCCGCCATCAGTTGGCGGTAGCGACGCACATCCCGCTCCCCACAGCAGAAAAACGAGCGTTGAAAGTTTTTTTAACGCAGAGACGCAGAGACGCAGAGATTTTCGGGGAGAGCAATTGTCCTCGCGAGTCCGACGAAAGGAGTTGGAGTGCGGCGGCAAGCGGTATTCCGCGCGACGCCGCTTTTTAGGCGCACAGCGCGGAGGGAAAGCGGTGCCGCGAGACACACTTCGTCGCTTACACTTCGTCCAAAACACTTCGTCCAAAACACTTCGTCGCTGGCGCAATCGACTAGGTGTGGAGACTAAGTGTAGTCGACTAAGAATAGGGACTAAGTGTTTCCGCGCGTAGCGCGGAGGGAAAACCGCACTCCAAAATGCTCCCGCCCATGAAACACGGGCAAGATGCCCGTGCCACACCCTTTTGCGCGGCACGTTGTTGCGGACGAGGACGCCCGCGCTCCCGACTCTCTGCTCTCCTTTTCTCCAGAAACGCACGATCCTCGCACCCCCTGCCACTAACTGACTACAATTTCCTGCTTGATCGTTTTGGGCAAAATCATAAGATTTTCGCCAATAAACCGCAACGTCTATCGTTTAGCAGTATGAAAGCAACCATGCCAGAGCCTGACATCAGTGATGCCGAGTTGCTCCAAGCCTTCGCGCAGGGCGACGCAACAGCCTTGGACGAGTTAGTGGACCGTTACCGGCAGCCACTGTTTGCTTGGCTGCTGGGCATGACCGCGAACCGCGCCGACGCCGAGGATCTGTTCCAGGAGGTTTGGTTCCGCGTGATCCGTCATGCGGCGCGTTTCAAGGATGTGTCGTTCCGGGCGTGGCTGTGGAAGATCGCGCGCAACCTGTTGATCGACTTCCGCCGCAAGCGCAGGCCGACCGTCAGCTTGGATGCGGTGGCCGATGCCGAAGACGACCCGCTAATCGAGCGCCTGGCCGCAACGGAGGCGGGGCCGACAGAGCGGGCGGAGTTGGATGACATGGCACGGCACGTGATGCGGGCTGTCATGATGCTGCCGGAGGTACAGCGCGAGGTCTTTCTGATGCGCGTCCAGGGAGACCTGTCCTTCAACGAGATCGCCACTACACTGGGCATCCCGCTGAACACCGCGCTGGGACGCATGCACGACGCGATGGGTAAGCTGAAGAAATGGTTGGCGGAGGAGGCTTAAACGATGAAGACGCAAACACCTTTTAACGAGATCGCGGCCATTGACCGCGAACTGCTTGAACTCGCACCCCGCATCCGGCAGGGCTTTGAACGTCTCGGCGGACCTTCCGCGCGGGTAGAACAGACGATCCGCGAAGAGGCGCGGCGCGTGACCGCCGGTCTCAGTCGGGCGCGTCTGACGTGGCCGCTGAGACGCATATTGGCGGCCGCAGCATCGCTCGCGCTGTTGCTGGGCGGCACGGCGCTCTGGTTCGCGTCGCAACGCGCCGGACAGGAGACGCAGGGTCTGGCGCAGCAACCGGCCGCCGCGCACATCGATGAAACCACAGCCAGCTTCGCGAGCCTGCTGATGGAGATACAGGGCTTGAATGAGGACGGCTTTTTCAGGACTGAGGAAGCGGAATCTCTTTGGCTGTAGCCCACAGCTTCTCGATAGCGTAATACGCGCGCGCCTCAGGCGAAAAGACGTGTACCACGACATGCACGAAGTCCACCACCACCCAGCCACTGTCCGGCGTGCCCGACGTGCGGTAGCTGGCAACGTCCGCCGCCTTCATGCGGCGCTGCACTTCCGAAATCAACGCTTTGAGGTGCGGTTCCGACGTGCCGGTCGCCACGACCGTGAAGTCGGTCAGGTTCGAAATCCTGCGGACATCGTAAATGCGGATATCCTCAGCCTGCTTGGCGTCCAGTGCCGCCGCCGCTTCCCGTGCTATCTGTTCAGGTTGAATGGCCATGTTTCCTCATCACTTGCCGACAGCGTACAAACCGCGCTCGCGGATATAGGCCTCGACTTCAGGACACACAAGATAACGGATTGAACGCCCCTCGGCAATTCTTCTCCGTATCTCCGAAGAAGAAACCTCGCAGGTACGCCCTCGGATCGTATGCTGCCGCAGACGCGCGCGCACCGCTTCCGGAAACGGCGCCAGCGCCTCGTCAAGGGCCAGCGCCATGCCCGGCCGCAGCACCGTGATCACGTCGCACAATTCTAGAATCTCGTCGATCTTGTACCAGCGCGAAAGCTCGCGCAGCGAATCCCCGCCGATAATGAAAAAAAGACGCGCCTCGGGATAGCGCGCGTGCAACGCCCGCACCGATTCGACCGTATACGACACCCCGCCGCGCGTCAGGTCGAGATCCGACGCCTCGAAAAGCGGATCGCCCGCCACGCTGCGCCGCACCATCTCCAGCCGATCCGCCCCCGGCGCCAAGTCCACCGTGCCGACCTTGAATGGCGACACCGCACAGGGCACCAGCAGCACGCGATCAAGCTGAAAGGCTTCCGCCGCCGCGCAGCCCATCAGAAGATGGCCGATGTGGATCGGGTTGAAACTGCCGCCGAGAATACCGAGCCGCATCACTGCACCTCCTCGCCTTCAGCCGGAATGGCCTGCCCGCTCGCGGCCTCGAAAAACCGGAGCTGACCGCAGTCCAGCGGCAGCGCCACCGTCGTGCCCGGCACGAATGTGCACTCCGCCCCTACCCGCGCCACAATGCGGGTGCCGTCGGACATCAGCACTTGAACGAAGGTCTCCGCGCCCATCGGCTCGACAACATCCACCGTGCCGCAGATCGCATCCTTCGCCGTGTCCGGCGACGATGCGCCGCCCAGCGATTCCGGTCGGAACCCCAGCAGCAGCTCGTGTTCGGCGAACGGCTGCAAGGCGCTGCTCCAGCGCGTCGGCAGCGCGATCACACCTTGCGCATGCCGGAAACAGCCGCCGCCCCCTTGAAGCTCAAAGCGCCCCCGCAGCATATTCATCGGCGGTGTCCCAATAAATCCGGCGACAAAAAGATTTGCTGGCCGACGGTAAACCTCCAGCGGCGGTGCCACTTGCTGGATCGTGCCATCCGCCATCACCACGATACGGTCGCCCATGGTCATCGCCTCGACCTGATCGTGCGTCACATAGATCATGGTGGCTTTCAGCCGGTGGTGCAGGCGGTTCAACTCACTGCGCATCTCCACGCGCATCTTGGCGTCCAGATTGGAGAGCGGCTCGTCGAATAAGAAAACCTGCGGCTTGCGCACGATGGCGCGCCCCAGCGCCACCCGCTGACGCTGCCCGCCCGAGAGCTGTTTGGGCAGACGCCGCAACAGGTCGCCCAGCCCCAGAATCTCCGCCGCCTCGCCGACCCGCTTCTCGATTTCACGCTTGGGGAAGCTCCGCAATTTGAGACCGAAGGCCATGTTATCGTAGACCGTCATGTGAGGATAGAGCGCGTAGTTCTGAAAGACCATCGCGATGTCGCGATCCTTCGGCGGTACCGTGTTCACACAGCGGCCGCCGATGCTGATCGTACCGGAGGAGATCGTCTCAAGTCCCGCGACCATACGCAACGTGGTGGACTTGCCGCAGCCGGAAGGGCCGACCAACACCAGAAATTCACCGTCGCGGACCACCAGGCTGAACGCGTCAACCGCGCGCACGCCGCCGTCGTACTCCTTGCACACCTGCGCTAAGACCACCTCTGCCATATCGCCCCTACAGCACCATGCGGACCCCCGGAACCCGCTTCAACGCCGCATCAAGCGCGCGCAGCTCCTCCGGCGTCCGCACCTCGACCGAAACACCATAGGCGCAAAACCGGCCCGAGGATGACGCGCGCGACGCCGCAAGCGACTCAGTCACGCGGTAGGCCGCCAACACCGCCGTCAGTTCCGGCTCCACAGCGGACGACGCCTCTGTAATCACGCGGAAATGAAAGATCGCGGGGTACTCGACCTGCTGCGGCGCGCCGTCCGAATGCCCGCTCTCGCTATGACTCACCTGTATGCTCATGTGCCGACCAGTGTACCGACTCTCGGGACGTGATTCAACCCTGCCCCCCACACCGTCTTGCGGCATCTCCCCGCCTCAGAAGCGCAGGGTGATACCGGCGGTGGTGACGAAGCTGGAGTAGTCGACTTCGGCGCGGACGCCGCCCAGTGAGATATCGGCCTCGTCGATCCACTCGTAGCCGGCGTCGATCTGGAAGCCGACGTTATCCGTCAAGTACGCCACGAGCCCCAGGCGCGCGCCCACGCCGGGGAGGCACTCTGTATCGCTCCGGCTCATTTCGCCGTACTCGACTTCCAGCCGGGAGAAGTTGCAGAGCGCCTCCACGCCGCCGAAGAGATCAATCCGGTCGTGGGCCCGCCACGTGAGTTTCGGCCCGATCCCGATCTGGTAAAGATCGCTGGAGAGCCGGGCGCAGATCCGCTGGCCGGGCATCGTCTGGTGCGCCCCGCCTAGATCTTCGCGGTAGGGCAAATAGGGATCGGAGTCGGGATAGAGATACTCGAAGTCGTCATCAGGCGGGATCGGGCCGGCGCTGAAGAGATGGTAGTCCCGCCACGACCGCGATGTCGTCGTACTGCCGCCGGCCTGACCGCAGGCATGCGACTTCATGTCCCAGTAACCGGCGAAGCGCAGGGAGAGCCCTGCGGAGAAGCGCCCGCTGGTATAGAAGTCGTGTCCGGCGGAGAGGCTGACACCGAGCGGACGGTCACGGTCGCTGTCGTTCAGCGAGGTCGCGCCGGAGTGGGGGGTGACCGTCGTCTCAGTGCCTATCCGGGTTGCGGCATACAGCCGTTCGCCCGGATTTTGGGGATCGGGGACCGTCGTCCCGACTTCGTCCGCACTCCACGGGCCATGTCCGGCGATGTCTTGGTCGTAGGTGGTCGTCTGCGACGCGGGGATGGATGGTCCGCTGCCCCGGCCAGAGATCGAGCTTTTCACGCGCGAGCGCCAAGCTGGCCCGACCGAAATGTTCCACCGGCCTGAACCCCCCTCCTCCTCGGCGGTTGCGGTGGCCACGACTAACGCCGCGACCGTGAACAAGGCGATTTTCGTCATCAAATCTCTCGTTTTCATCGTTTACCTCTCCTTTCAGAGGCTCTTGCAAAATCCCTCGTGGCATGGGCGTCTCGCCCATGAAACACGGGCAAGATGCCCGTGCCACACCTGTAGGCAAGCGGTTTTGCAAGACCCTATTCAGTGAATGTTAATCGGCTGCCTCTGGGGCAACGAACGCGCGGAAGAAGGCGCTGCCGCCCTCCGGCCTGTCGACCTCCAGCGTGACCGTGCCGTCCTCCTCGAGTTCGGCGGAATTCGGGAACCAAACCTCGCCATCATCGCCGAGCCGGGCGTAGTACTTCACCCAGATGGAGGCAGGGTCAAACTCGCCCCACTCCGGGTATCTCTCGACAATGACACCCAGGATCACATTCCCGGACGGGGCGAAGCCGATCTTGTAAATCCGCAGGCCCGTGATGGTGCCGTCGGTCCGCACGGTGACGTTGTGCATGAGAGCCGTCAGTCGCGCCATGTACTCTTCGTCAGCGGCCAGCACCGGGTCGATGTGCAGCGTCACGCCCTCCGTGTCCACTCCCGCGTTGCGGAAGACTTGCGTTCCGAGGGCGGGGCGTCCGAGGATTGTGATCTTCTGCAGGTTGCGCGTGTTGAAGAAGGCGTAGTCGTCGAGCGAGGCGACTTCGACGGGGAGTGTCAGCTCCGTCAGCCCCGTCGCGGCCGAGAAGGCGTATTTTCCGATATGGAGGGCGGCGGGCTGCGTCGGATTGCGCCAGTCCCGGGTGTTCGGGAAAACGAGGCGCGTGATCGTCGGAATCCTCGTGAAGGCCTTGTCGCCGATGCTCGTGCAGAAGACCGGGATGTGCACCTCAGTCATTCCGCTCGTGGAGTTCGCGAATGCCCCCGGCGCGATGGCCGTGACAAAGCGTCCGTCGATCATGTCGGGCAGGACGAGCTTCGTGACCTGCTGGTTCGGGTTCGTGAATCCGGTGATGGTGATGGTGCCGTCGGCGTTGTTGGTGTAGGCGAAGATCGAGGCCGGCGTGGTGCCGGGCTTTGCCGTCCAGCGCGCGTGCAGCGTGTGCGCCGTATTGTAGAGCAGCGCTCCGCCGGCCGCAGCCTGCGCCGCGCCGTTCGTGCAGCCGTCGAACCAGCCGACCAGCGTGTAGCCCTCGCGCGTCGCGACGGGCAGATCGCCGTAGACGTTGACACAGACTTGCGTGACGGCGCTGGGGCCGTCGGCAAACGCGCCGCCCGTGGCGTCGAAGACGACCTGCACACCAACCTGTGGCAACGTGTAGTAGTACGTAACACCGATCTGCGGGTCGCCGGTGAACGTGCCGCCGGTGCCGGCGAGCATGTCCTGGTTCCAGCCCGTGGCCTCCACCGCATCGGCGGGGATGCTCCATGTCGGGGCGGTGCCGTCGGCGTGGAGCATAATGCCCGAGCAGTTCTTGAACATCGATGCGTAGCAGTTGTCGGCCAGAGCCGTCGCCGCCAGCGTCGGCAGGTTCGTCAGGCCGGTGCAGCCCTGGAACATGGAGGCGTAGCAGGTGCGGGCCAGATTCGTGGCCGGCAGATCGGGCGTCTGCGTCAGGCCCGTGCAGTTGCGGAACATGCCGTAGTAGCAGCCCCTCGCCAGCGTCGTGGCCGGCAGGTTCGGCGCGCTCGTCAGTGCCGTCCAGCCGGAGAAGAGGTTGGCGAAGCAATAGTTGGTCACCGCCGGTTGTCCGCCGCCGGCTACTGTCGCGTAGTCGAGCAGCGATCCGATGTTGCCGGAGCAGGCGACCGTGCCATCCGCGACGAGCGTCCAGCCGCTCACGCCCATGTCGTTGGGCGAGATGCGGGTGTTGCCCGTTCCGCTGAAGTGGAGCGTGTATGTGCCGTTGCCGTCGGTCACCGCTATCGCGGCGTTGTTGGTGGTGAAGGCCACCCAGTTCGTCGTGTCGGTCGAGTATTCAAGCGTCCCGTCCCACGACTCCACCTGTGGCTTGATCGAGAAGGCGGACGCGCTCGTGAACGTCACGTACGTGCGCGGCGTTGGCGCAGATGCCGTATAGTAGTACGTGGCACCGATCGCCGGGTTGTTGGTGAACGTGCCGCCCGTGCCGGCGAGCATGTCGAAGTTCCAGTTGTGTGCGGAAGTCGCGTTGCCCGGAATACCCCAGGCAGGCCCGGAGCCTTCGGTGTGCAGCGTGATGCCCGTGCAATCCCTGAACATTTGCTGGTAGCAATAGGGGGCCAGTTGCGTCGCCGGAAGATCGGGCAGGCGCGTCAGGCCCGTGCAGCCCTCGAACATGCTGTAGTAGCACCACTCGGCCATCTTCATGGCGGGTAGCGCCGGCGCGTTCGTCAGCGCTACGCAATGGGCGAACAAGTGGTTGTAGCAGTTGGGGGCCAGCGTTGTGGCCGGCAGCACCGGCGTCTGCGTCAAGCCCGTGCAGCCCTCGAACAAGGACGAGTAGCAGTAGTCGGCCAGATTCGTGGCGGGCAGCGCCGGTGTGTTCGTCAGACTTGTGCGGTAGAACATGGCGTAATAGCAGTTGGGGGTCAGCGTGGTTGCCGGCAGATCCGGTGCGTTGACGAGCGCCGAACAGCCCCTGAACAGGTTCGCGAAGCAGGCGGTGTCCATCGCCGGATACCCGCCGCCATCCACCGTCGCGTAGTCGAGCAGGGCGCCGATGTTGCCGGAGCAGGCAACCGTTCCCGTAGGGGCGTTGACAATCCAGCCTTCCCTCAAATAGCTGCCAGTAATGCGGTTGTTGCCCGTCCCGCGAATGTACAGCCGGAATTCACCGTTGCCGTTGGCGGCCGCAGTCGCACCGGCGGTCGTAAAGTCCACCCAGTTCGTCGTGTCGGTGGAGGTTTCGAGCGTCCCGTTCCAGTATTTCTCCCGCGGCGTGATAGAGAAGGCATTCGTGCTGGAGAAGGTGAGATACGCATCCGAGAGCGGAGGCGTGGACGCCGTATAGTAGTACGTGGCACCGATCACCGGGTTGTCGGTGAAGCTGCCGCCCGTACCGGTGAGCATGCCACTATTCCAGCCCAGTGCTTCCTGTACACCGGCGGGAATGCCCCATGTCGGACCTGCCCCGACTTCGTGCAGCGTGATGCCCGTGCAGCCGGAGAACATGCCGGCGTAGCAGAAACTGGCCAGCGTCGTGGCCGGCAACGCTGGCAGGCTCGTCAGACCCGTGCAGCCGACGAACATGGAGTAGTAGCAGTAGTCAGCCAGCGTTTCGGCCGGCAACGTCGGCGCCCCTGTCAGACCCGTGCAGCCGGAGAACATGCTCTGGTAGCAGCTGCCGGCCAGAGTCGTGGCGGGCAACGTCGGCGCATTCGTCAGGCTTGTACAGCCGGAGAATATGCCGGAGTAGCAGCCTTCGGCCAGCGTCGTCGCCGGCAGCACTGGCGCCTGCGTCAGGTTCGTGCAGCCGGAGAACATGGCGTAGTAGCAGGTTACGGCCAGATTCGTGGCGGGCAACTCCGGCGCATTCGTCAACCCGGTGCAACCGGAGAACATGGACTCGTAGCAGGAGACAGCCAGACTCGTGGCGGGCAGTCCCGGTGCGCTGATGAGCGCCGTGCAGTCCCTGAAGAGGTTCGCGAAGCAGTAGTCGGTCATCGCCGGATGTTCGCCGTTGTCCACCGTCTGGTAGTCGAGCAGGGTCTCGATGTTGCCGGAGCAGGCGACCGTGCCGACAGCAGCGTTGATCGTCCAAGCGGGCGTATAATAGTTGGCGGAAATCCGGGAATTGCCCGTCCCGCGGATGTGCAGTTTGTACTCGCCGTTGGCGTTGGCGGCCGCAGTCGCGCCGACGGTGGTGAAGGCCACCCAGTTCGTTGCGTCGGCGGAGGTTTCGAGCGTCCCGTTCCACGACTCCGCCTGCGGCGTGATGGTGAACGTGTTCGTGCTCGAGAACGTGAGGTACGCGATCGAGACCGGCGGCGTGGACGGCGTGTAGTAGTAGATGGCGCCGATCACCGGGTCGCCGGTGAAGCCGCCGCCCGTGCCGGCGAGCATGTCCTGATTCCATGCTATGGCGCTCTCATCCTGCGCGTCGGCGGGGATGCCCCAGATCGGTGCGGTGCCGTCGGCGTACAACGTGATGCCGGTGCAGCCCTTGAACATGGCTTTGTAGCAAGCGGTGGCCAGCGTCGTGGCGGGCAGTTCCGGCAGGCGCGTCAGCGCCGTGCAGCCCTCGAACATGTTCGCATAGCAGTGGCTGGCCAGGTTCATCGCCGACAGTTCCGGCGTCTGCGCCAGGCTTGTGCAGCCGCTGAACATCTTGTAGTAGCACTGGTTGGCCAGCGTCCCGGCAGGCAGGGCCGGCGCATTCGTCAGGCCCGTGCAGCCGGCGAACATCTGGTAGCAGCAGTAGTTGGCCAGATTCGTCGCCGACAGTTCGGGCGCTTCCGCGAGGCTGGTGCAGTCCTTGAACATGGAGGCGTAGCAGGAGGTCGCCAGCGTCCCGGCCGGCAGGGCCGGCGCGTTCGTCAGGCTGGTGCAGCCCTCGAACATGGACTGGCAGCAGTAGTTGGCCAGATTCGTCGCCGCGAGCGCGGGGGCGGTCGCCAGACTGGTGCAGCCCTTGAACATGCTGTTGCAGGCGTAGTCGGCCAGCGTCCCGGCGGGAAGCCCGGGCACGTCCGTCAGGCCCGTGCAGCCGTTGAACATGTCGCGGTAGCACTCCTTGGCCAGCGTCGCGGCCGGCAGGGCGGGCGCGGACTCCAGGCGCGTGCAACCCTCGAACATGGACTGGTAGCAGCCGTTTGCCAGCGTCACGGCCGGCAGCGCCGGGGCGTTGACGAGCCACGTCCAGTTCCGGAAGAGGTTGCCGAAGCAGTCGGCTCCCATGGCCGGATGGTCACCGCCCTCCACGGTCGGGTAGTCGAGCAGGGTTTCAATGTTGCCGGAGCAGACGACCGGCGCGGTGGCGTTGAGGTTCCAGCCGAACATGGACGAGCCGACGCAGGTGTTGTTCGTGCCGCGGACGTAAAGCCGGTAGTCGCCGAATACGCCGGGCGCCGCATCCGCGCCGGTGGTGGTGAACTCGTGCCACTCCGCCGCGTCGGTAGAGTATTCAACGACCCCTTCCCAGTACTGGACCTGAGGCGTGATCTTGAACGCGTTCGTGCTCGCGAACGTGAGGTAGGCGGTCGAGACCGGCGGCGTGGACGGCGTGTAGTAGTAGAGGGTGCCGATCGCCGGGTCGCCGGTGAAGGTGCCGCCGGTGTTGGCGAGCATGTTCGTGTTCCAGCCGTTTGCTTCCACCGCGTCGTTCGGGATGCCCCAAGTCGGGGCGGTGCCTTCGGCGTGGAGCGCGACGCCCGTGCAGTCCTTGAACATGAACGCATAGCAGAAGGGTACCAGATTCGTGGCCGGCAGAACCGGCAGTTGCGTCAGGCCCGTGCAGCCGAAGAACATGCTGTGGTAACAGCCGGTGACGAGGGTCGTGGCCTGCAGCGCCGGCGCGTTCGTCAGGCCCGTGCAGCCGGCGAACATGTATTGGTAGCAGGTGACGCCCAGCGTGGTCGCGGGCAGCTCCGGCGCCGTCGCCAGCGCCGTGCAGTTGGTGAACATGCCCTTGTAGCAGGAGGGAGACAGCGTCATCGCCGGCAGCGCGGGCGCCTGCGCCAGCGAGGTGCAATCGCGGAACATCTCCTGGTAGCAGCCGCCGGGCAGCGTCGTGGCCGGCAGAGCCGGCGCGTTCGTCAGCCCCGTGCAGTTGCGGAACATGCCGACGTAGCAGTTGTTGACCAGATTCGTCGCCGGAAGCTCCGGCGCGCTGCCGAGCGCCGTGCAGTCCTTGAAGAGGTTCGCGAAGCAGTTGGCGATCATCGCCGGATGTCCGCCGCCGTCCACCGTCGCGTAGTCGAGCAGCGTCTCGATGTTGCCCGAGCAGTCGACCGTGGCTGGCGCGGCGTTGATCGTCCAGTAGGCCAGATTGCCGCCGGTGATGAGGGTGTTGTCCGTGCCGCGGAAGTAGAGCCGGTAGTCGCCGGAACCGCTGTCCAGCGCCGCGGTCGCGCCGTCCCTGTCGAATGCGATCCAGTCCGTCGTGTTGGTGGAGTAGAAAAGCGCTCCGTTCCACGACACCGCGCTCGGCGTGATCGTGAAGGTGTCCGCGCTCGAGAAGGTGAGATACGCGGTCGATGGGGGCGGAATCGTCGGGTCGTAGTAGTAGACGGTGCCGGGCACCGGGTCGCCGGTGAAACCGCCACCCGTGCCCTCAAGCATGGTTTTGTTCCAGTCCGTAGAGGGAGTCGCGCCCTCGGGGATACCCCACGCAGGACCGGAACCCGTGGTATACAGCTTGATGCCCGTGCAATCGCGGAACATGGACGCATAGCAGCTATAGGCCAGTTTCTTCGCCGGCAGCGCCGGCAGGTTCGTCAGGCTTGTGCAGCCCCAGAACATGGACGTGTAGCAGTAAGGGGTCAGATTTGTCGCCGGCAGAACCGGCGCCTCTGCCAGGCTCGTGCAACCGGAGAACATGCTGCTGTAGCAGCCATCGGCCAGCGTCTCGACCGGCAGCGGCGGCGCCTGCGTCAGCCCCGAACACCCTTTGAACAGGCTGGCATAGCAGGAATCGGCCAGATTCGTGGCCGGCAACGCCGGCGCTTGCGTCAGGCCGGCGCAACCGAAGAACATGCCGTAGTAGCAGCTGGGAACCAGCGTCGTGGCCGGCAGGGCCGGCGCGTTCGTCATGTTCGCGCATTCGTCGAACATGTATTGGTAGCAGGCGTAGGCCAGCGTTTCGGCCGGCAGTTCCGGCGCGCTCGCGAGCGCCGTGCAGCCGGAGAACATGAAGTAGTAGCAGGAACTGGCCAGCGTCGTCGCCGGCAGTTCCGGCGCCTCGGTCAAGCCGACGCAGCCATGGAACATGGCGCGGTAGCAGGAGTAGGCCAGTGTCGTGGCCGGCAGTTCCGGCGCACCCGAGAGCGCCGTGCAATACCTGAAGAGGTTCGCGAAGCACCAGTCGGCCATGGGCGGGTGTTCTTCAGCCAGCACCGTCGTGTAGTCGAGCAGGGTCTCGATGTTGCCGGAGCAGGCGACCGTGCCTTCGGCGGTGATTGTCCAGGCGGGTGCATTATAGGCCCCGGTGATATAGGTGTTGTTCGTCCCCCGGAGGTACAGCGTGTACGTGCCGCTGCCGTTGTTCGCGGCGTTCGCGCCTGCGGTGGTGAAGGTGTCCCAATCCGTCGCGTTCGTCGAATACTGGAGCGTCCCGTCCCACGTCTCCTCCGTCGGCTTGACTGTGAACGCGCTCGCGCTGGAGAAGGTGAGGTACGCGCTTGGTGCCGGAGGCGCTGACTTCTGGGTCGCGGTCGTGTCCGCGTTGTTGACGGTCGCCTCGTAATCCGCGCCACCCGCCGTGAAGTCGTAGGAGTCGTTGGGCAGCCAGAAGTAGAGCTTGCCGTTGTTGTCGGCGAAGAGGTCGTTGACGCCGTAGGTGACAGGAAGCGACGTGACGGCGATATGCGCATTGGCCGTGAGATCCGGCACGGTCACGCACCAGACGCGCGCGGTGTTGTTGGAGGGCGCGGCTGCCGCGTAGACGCCATCGATGCGGATCGAGCCGCCGGTGAAGGTGCTCGTGCCGGAGGGGTCCGGCAGGTCGCCGGTCTCGCCTTCCCCCACGTTGCCGAGGCCGGGGCCGATGCCCGGCGCGCCGCCCGCGCCGCCGGTGGCGAAGAGCGTGCCGCCGGAGACGGAGAGCGCCGCGCCCGCGCTGCCGTCAAGCCCCTGGCCGGTGCCGCCGCCGATGCCTGCGGCACACTTGCCGCCGGTCGCCGTAACCCGTCCGCCGGAAATATTTACCGTACCGCCCGAACCGGCGATGCCGTCGGGATTCTCGCCGTTATTGCCGCCGCCGATGCCCGCGCCGTATTTGCCGCCGGTGGCGGTCACTTCGCCGCCGCTGATCGTTGTCGTGCCGCCCGCGTCGCCGTCGCCGCCGCCGATGCCGGCGCTCCAATCGCCGCCGTTGGCCGTGACGGCACCGCCGGAAATATTCACCGTACCACCCGAGCCGCCGGAATAGCCGCCCGAGCCGATGCCCGCGCCCATCACGCCGCCGTTGGCCGTGACGGTGCCGCCGGAGAGGGTCGCCGTACCGCCGGCGCCTCCTGCGCCGCCGCCGATGCCCGCGCCGAAGAACTCGCTGCCGTTGGCCGTCACGGTGCCGCCGCTGATGGTCACTGCACCGCCAGCGCCGCCGCTGCCGCCGCCGATGCCCGCGCCTTCGTCGCCGCCTGTGGCCGTCAGCGCGCCCGCCTCGTCGCCCGGTGCGTTGGTGATGGAGAGTGTGCGTCCCGCCGCAACCTCGAGGCCCGCGCGGTTCCAGCCGGAAGCGAGCTCGTTCGTTCCCGCAAGGAAGAGCGAGACAACAGCATTCGTCTCCAGCGCGAAGGCGCACTGGTTCTTGTTGGTCGCCACGAGCGTCAGGTTCGAGAGCGTGACCTCGTTCGTCACACCCTCTTGAACGACGACGCGCACGGCTCCCGCCGTGTTGGTGCCGGAAATCGTGAAGGGTCCCGCGTTCGTGAGCGAGAGCGTGGGCAGGACATACGTCCACCCCTCGCCGTTCGAGCCGGCTTCATCAAGCGCGATTCCGTTGACGGTCACGCCGACGGACACAGGCGCCGGGGGCGCTGATGTCTGGGTCGCGGTCGTGTCCGCGTTGTCGACGGTCGCCTCGTAATCCGCGCCGCCGGCCGTGAAGTCGTAGGAGGCGTTGGGTAGCCAGAAGTAGAGCTGGCCGGCCTCGTCGGCGAAGAGGTCGTTGACGCCGTAGGTGACAGGAAGCGACGTGACGACGATCTCCGCATTCGGCGTGAGGTTCGTCACCGTCACGCACCAGACGCGCTCCGAGTCGTCGGTGGGATCGTCCGCCGCGTAGCCGCCGAGAATGCGGATCGAGCCGCCGGTGAAGGTACACGTGCCGGAAACGTGCGGCGGGATGCCACCGTTTTTCGAATTGCCGACACCGCTGCCGACACCCGGCCCGCCGTCCGCGCCGCCGGTGGCGAAGACCGTGCCGCCGGAGACGGTCAGATCCGCGCCGTCGCCGCCTTCACCCGTCCAGCCGGAGCCGCCGCCGATGCCTGCGGCGTACCAGCCGCCGGTCGCCATGACCCGTCCGCCCGAGATCGCCACTGTGCCGCCCCAGCCGGCAGTGGAATTGGTACTATTATAAATAAAGCCGCCGCCGATACCGGGCGCATAGTCGCCGCCCGTGGCGAATATCTCGCCACCGGTGATGGTCGCTGTAGCGCCCTGTCTCTCATAGCCGCCGCCGATGCCCGCGCCGTCGAAGCCGCCCATGGCCGTGACCGCGCCGCTGTTGATGGTTACCGTGCCGCCGCCGCCAAAGGCGCCGCCGCCGATACCGGCCGCATAGTCGCCGCCCGTGGCCGTGACCGCGCCGCCATTGACGGTCACCGTGCCGCCCGAGTCGGTATCCGCGTTGGGGATGTTGCTATAGTTATAACCGCCGCCGATGCCCGCGCCGGCGTAGCCGCCCGTGGCCGTGACCGCGCCGCCATTGACGGTCACCGTGCCGCCGTTACCATTGTAGCCGCCGCCGATGCCTGCGGCGCCACGGCCGCCCGTCACCGTCAGCGAGCCGGCGTCGTCGCCGGGCGCGTTGGTGATGGAGAGTGTCCGCTCCTCTGCGGCTTCGAGACCCGCCCGACCGGAGCCGGAAGCGAGTTCGTTCGCCCCCGCGAGGAGGAGCGACACGTTGGCGTCCGTCTCCAGCGCGAAAGCGCACTGGCCGTCACCCGTCGCCCGGAGCTTCAGGTTCGAGAGCGTGACGGTGTTCGTCACGCCTTCCGGGACGACGACGCACACGCCGCCGATCGTGTTGATGCCCGAGAGCAGGAAGGGGCCTGCGCCAGAGAGCGTGAGTGTGCGGGCATTCCCATCATACACCCATCCGGCGCCGGGAGGCCCCCCGAAGGCGACCTCCACGCCGTTGACCGTCACGCCGGTCGGCCCGATGCCGTCCTGGATCGTCACCGTGCATTCGCGTCCGTTCGCCGTGAAGGTGTACTCGCCGTTCGGGAGCCAGAGGTAGATGACGCCGCCGTCATCGGCGAAAATGTCGTCCGTTCCGAAGCCGGCCGGCAGCGTGCCGGTATCCGTAAATTCGACCCACTCGCCGGGATCGAAGCCCGGCACCACCGCGCAAAAGACTTGTTCCGTGTTGTTCGAAGGCTGGAGGGAGACGTCCCCTGCTGCAAGCCAGATCGAGCCGCCGGTGAAGGTGTTCGCGCCGGCGTTCACGCTGTTGCGTCCCGGTCCGATGTCCGCGCCGCCGGCGCCGCCCTGTGCGAAGACCGTGCCGCCGTTGATGGTCACCGCGCCGCCGTTGCCCGTGTTGCCGCCGCCGATGCCCGCGCCGTAGTTGTCGCTCGTGGCCGTGACCGAACCGCCGTTGATGGTCACCGTGCCGCCGTGGTGTTCGTCGCCGCCGCCGATGCCCGCGCTGTGGCTGTCGCCTATGGCCGTGACCGAACCGCCGTTGATGGTCACCGTGCCGCCGTTGCCATAGTCCCCGCCGCCGATGCCCGTGCCATACTGACCGCCCGTGGCCGTGACCGTGCCGCCGTGGATGGTCACCGTGCCGCCGTTGCCATAGTCCCCGCCGCCGATGCCCGCGGCGCCGTCGCCGCCGGTTGCCGCGACCGTGCCGCCGGAAATTGTGAGTGTGCCGCCGTGGCCTTCGTTACCGCCGCCGATGCCAGCGCCGTATTCGCCGCCCGTCACCGTCAGCGAGCCGGCGTCGTCGCCCGGCGCGTTGGTGATGGAGAGCGTCCGCCCTGCCGGGACTTCGATGCCCGCCCGACCGAAGCCGGAGGAGAGCGCGTTCGCCCCCGCGAGGAGGAGCGACACGTTGGCATTCTGCCCCAGTGCGAAGGCGCACTGGTCGTCAGCGGGCACCCGGATCGTCAGGTTCGAGAGCGTAACCGTGTTGGCGATGTTGTCCGGGACGGCAAAGGAGACGCCGCCCATCTCGTTGACGCCCGAAAGCGTGAAGGGCCCCGCGCCGAAGAGCCAGACCGTGCGTGTCGCCGCATCGAAGCCCCATCCGGCGGATGGATCCGCCGGGCCGAAGGCGGCCTCTTCGCCATTGACCGTCACGCCGGTAGCCCCGACGCCGTCTTGGATCGTCACCGTGCATTCGCGTCCGTTCGCCGTGAAGGTGTAGGTGCCGTCCGGGAGCCAGAGGTGGATGGCACCACCTTCATCGGCATAAATGTCGTCCGTCCCATAGTAGAGCGGCAGATTGCCGGGATCCGTGAATGCGACCGGCGCGCCGGGATCGAAGCCCGGCACCATGGCGCACCCCACCTGAGCCGTGTTGTTCGAAGGCTGGAGGGAAACGTCCCCTGCGGTAAGCCGGATCGAGCCGCCGGTGAAGGTGTTCGGGCCGGCGTCAGTGCCGTCCACACCCTTTCCAATGTCCTGACCGCCCTGGTTGCCCTGCGCGAAGACCGTGCCGCCGGAGATGTTCACCGTGCCGCCGTCGCCGTTGTAGCCGCCGCCGATGCCCGCACCGTATTCGCCCTGAGCGAAAACGATGCCGCCGGAAATCGCGACCGTGCCGCCTGTGCCATAGTCGCCGCCGCCGATGCCCGCGCCGCCCCAGGTGCCGGTTGCGGTGACGGTGCCGCCGGAAATCGCGACCGTGCCGCCGTTGCCATTCTCTCCGCCGCCGATGCCAGCGGCGCACTCGCCACCGGTTACCGAGACCGTGCCGCCGTTGATGGCCACCGTGCCGCCGTTGCCTTCGTCGCCGCCGCCGATGCCGGCGCCGTAATCGCCGCCCGTCGCCGTCAGCGCGCCCGCGTCGTCTCCGGGGACGTTGGTGATGGAGAGCGATGCGCCTGCCGGGACTTCGAGCCCCGCCCGACCGTAGCCGGAGTCAAGCGTGTTCTCCCCCGCGAGGGAGAGCGAAACATTGGCGCCTGTCCCTAGCGCAAAGGCGCACAGGTTGTCGCCCATCGCTTTGAGCGTCAGGTTCGAAAGCGTGACCTCCTTCGTGCCGCCCGCCTGGACGACGACGCGCACCTTGCCCGCCGTGTTGGTGCCCGAAATCATGAAGGGCCCCGCCCCGGAGAGCGTGAGCGTAGGCGGGGTATAGTTCCAGCCCGCGCCGCTCGAGCCGACGGCATCGTTGAGAGGTTCGCCGTTGATCGTCACCCCGGTCAGGGCGGCGTTGGCAGTTACTGCAAACAGGCCCGCGAAAACGAGCACAAGGAGGGTCTTTGTATTCATGGAGGTGTTCCTCTCAGATACGGGATGAAGGACGTGAGACACAAGACGGAATACGGTGTTGTTCACGGCTGACCTTTTGGCTGGATTAGATGAGACACAAACATGACCTGGGGTACGCCGGAAGAGCATAGTATAAGGGAGAGGGCGAGGCAAGCGGATTTTGGGGGCACACGCCCCTTTTTGGCCCCTTTTTGGTTTTTGGAAAAACACACCAAATTACTATCGAGGGGTTAGGAGTGAAAAGGGCGAGAGACGTGAGACAAAAGGATATCTCCCGTCTCGCGCCCCATGTCTCTCACCCTACGGCTGGCTTTCGCTGGCCCTCACCTTGAAGAAGCGTTTAGGTGCTGTCGCGTCGATACCCCCGAAGACGAGGTCGCCGCCCGTCGCCGCTTGGACGCTTGGCTCGATTTTAGTCCAGGTTCCGCCCAGCGTGTCCGTCCAGTAGAGCGTGTAATAAGCCCCGACCTGGGCGTTGGCGATCTTGATGGAGAGCGTCGCGCCGCTGACAACAATCGCCAAGCCGTCCGTGGCGAAGACCGGCACGGGGAGGCCGCGGGTGGCCGTGGCCGCCGCACCGTCTACGGTGGCCGTGTAACCAAAGCCGCCCGCCGTAAAGGCGTAGTCGTCGTTGGGTAGCCAGAGGTAGAGCTTGCCGACGGCGTCGGCGTAGAGGTCGTTGACGCCGTAGGCACCGAGCGCTGTCACGACGACTGCCGCATTGGGCGTGAGGTTCGTCACCGTCATGCACCAGACGCGCTCCGTATTGTTGGAAGGCGCGGCTGCTGCATAGCCGCCATCAATGCGGATGGAGCCGCCGGTAAAGAGGCTCGTGCCAGAGGCCTCCGGCAAGTCGCCGGTTTCGCCTTCCCTCACGTTGCCGAGGCCGGGGCCGATGCCCGGCGCACCGCCCGCGCCGCCGATCGCGAAGACCGTGCCGCCGGAGACGGTCAGCGTCGCGCCTTCACTGCCGGCAACCCGCTGGCCGGTACCGCCGCCGATGCCCGCAGCACACTTGCCGCCGGTCGCCGAGACCCGTCCGCCGGTGATGTTCACCGTGCCGCCCGGGCCTGCGTTCTCGATGGTGTTTCCTTCGATGACCCCGTCGTTGTTGCCGCCGCCGATGCCGGTGCCGTATTTGCCGCCGGTGGCAATGACCTCACCGCCGGAGATGGTTGTCGTGCCGCCCGCGTCGCCGTCGCCGCCGCCGATGCCGGCCGCGAAATCGCCGCCGCCGGCCGTGACGGAGCCGCCGGTGATGGTCACCGTACCGCCGTCGCCGCCGGATGACGCGCCGGCATAGCCGCCCGAGCCTATACCCGCGCCCAAAAGGACGCCGTTGGCCGTGACGGTGCCTCCGGAGATGGTCACCACGCCACCGCCACCACCGCCGCCACCACCGATGCCCGCACCGTAAAAGTCGCTGCCTGTGGCTGTCACGATGCCGCCGCTGATGGTCACTGCGCCGCCTGCGCCGCCGATGCCGCCGCCGATGCCGGCGCCGTAGCGGCCCCCCGTCGCCGCGACCGTGCCGCCGGAAATGATGTTCGTGCCGCCGGTGCCGCCATAGCCGCCGCCGATGCCCGCGCCGCATTGGCCGCCTGTCGCCGTCACTGTGCCGCTGGAGATTTCGACTGCGCAACCGTCGCTGTATTGGCCGCCGCCGATGCCCGCGCCGTAGTAGCCGCCTTCGGCCGTGACGGTGCCGCCGGAGATTTCGACCGCGCAGCCGCCGCCGTTGTTACCGCCACCGATACCGGCGGCATAATCGCCGCCCGTAGCCGTGACCGTACCGCCGGAGATTGCGACCGTTCCTCCCGCGCTTGCTTCGAAGGCATTGCCGATGCCCGCGCCGTGGCCCAGGCTCACTGCCTGCACGATGCCGCCGGTGATGGTCACCGTGCCGCAGGAACGCTTGTAGCCGCCACCGATGCCTGCGGCGCCCTGCTGGCCGACGGCGGTCACTTCGCCGCCGTTGATCGTCACCGCGCCGGCCGTGCCACCCCAGCCGCAGCCGATGCCCGGGCCATACTGGCCTCCCCCCGCTCCCACCATGCCGCCGTTGATGATCACCGTACCGACCGCGCCGGTGAAGCCACTGCCGATGCCCGCGGCATAGCCGCCACCGAATGCAAGCAGTTTGCCCGCGCTGTCATCGGGCGCGTTGGTGATGGCGAGCGACGCGCCCGCCGGCACTTCGACACCCGCGCAGTAATCCGCCGCCTGCAAGACGTTCGTTCCCGCAAGATAGAGCGAGACGACGGCGTTCGTCTCTAGTGCGAAGACGCATTGGTGTTCTTCTGAAGCCTGGAGCACCAGGTTCGAGAGCGTGACCGTGCTTGCCACATCTTCTTGAACGACGACGCGCACCTTACCCGCCGTGTTGGTGCCGGAGATCGTGAAACGTCCCGCGTTTGTGAGCGTGAGCGTGCAGGTTGTCGCATGGTAGCGCCAGCCGGCGGCGGGATCCGCCGAACCGAACGCGACCTCCTCACCATTGACCGTCACGCCGGTAAAGCCGTAGATGTGGACGGCACCGTTCTGGATCGTTACCACGAAGCGGCGCCCATTGGCCGTGAAGTCGTAGTGGCCGTCCGGGAGCCACAGGTGGATGGCGCCGCCGTTGTCGGCGAAGATGTCGGTCGTTTCGTAGTAGTCCGGAAGCCCCATGATCTCGACCGGCGCGTGGGACTTGAAGCCCGTCAGCGTCACGCAGAAGACCCAGTCCGTGTTGTTCGAGGGGGCGGGGGAGATGCTGTCGTTCGTCAGGCCGATCGAGCCACCAGTGAAGGTGTTGGCACCGAGGATTGTGCATTCGGCACCGGGCCCGATGTCCGTGCCCCCGCTGTAGCCCATTGCCTTGACAGTGCCGCCGGAGATGGTCAGCGTACCGCCTGCGCCACCGACGCCGCCACCGATGCCTGCGCCGCCCCAGTAGCCGGACGCCGTGACGCTGCCTCCTGAGACAGTCAGTGTGCCACCTACGCCGTTTGTGCCGCCACCAATGCCAGCACCGTCGTTGCCAGTCGCCGTGACCGTGCCGCCGAAGATGTTCACCGTGCCGCCGCCGCCACCGCCGCCACCGCCAATGCCTGCGCCGTAAACGCCTGTTGCCGAGACCGTGCCGCTGAAGATGTTCACCGTGCCGCCACTGGAGCCTTTGCCGCCACCAATGCCCGCGCCGCCGTCGTTGCCCGTAGCCTCTAGCATGGCGTCGTCGTCACCGAGTGCTTGGGTAATGGAGAGGCACGCTCTTTGGGGGACTTCAAGTCCCGCGCGGTTGGGGCCGGAGGCGAGCATGTTGTTCCCTGCGATGGTTAGCGAGACACAGGCATCCGTCCTCAACGCGAAGGCGCAGAAGCCCTCGTATACATTGTAATCCATAAGCGTCAAGTTCGAGAGCGTGACCGCGTTCGTCACGCCCTGTGGAACGACAACCTTCACCTCGCCATCCGTGTTTTCGCCTGAAAGCGTGAAGGGCCCCGCCCCATCAAGCGTGAGCGTGTAGGTGGTCTTGTCATACGACCACCCCGTTCCGGACGAGTTGGTGTCGGTGTCGAGTTCCTCATCGCCCACCCACACCCCGGTAGGGTGGGCGACGGCTGCTACTGCAAACAGGCCCGCAAAAGCGAGCACCAGGATGGTTTTCGCATTCATGTGGTGTTCCTTTCAGTTGAGGGCAAGAGACGCGAGACAAGAGACGCGAATATCTTGCCTTGTGTCTTCGCTTGTCTCTCGTCTCATGTCTCTTGCCCTTCCGTGTCTGACACGTAATTGCGTGTTCCGCTGCAGTCGGGATATCCGGTGCAACTCCAAAAAGGGTTGCCCGCGTTGCGGCCTTTACGGGCGATCATCTTGCGCATGGGCTTGCCGCAGTTGGGACAGGGCGGAGTGCCCTGCGCCGCCACTTGCGCATCGCGCGTCTCCAGACGCGCCTTGGAAAGCCGTTCCGTGAAGCCGCCCTCCTCGCGGAAGTCCGCCGCGAGCGACTCCATCTGCCGGTGCAACAGCCGACACGCCTGATCGATCACCAGCAGAATCGCGTTCGCAGCCGTCACCGCGTCCTTTGCTTCCAGCCACTCAGCAAACCGCGCCCGCATGGCGAGAATGTGGACACCGAAATCATGGCGTATATTGAGGGCGTCATCACCCGTGAAACGATCCAGTCGCAACGCGAGCACCTTCACGGCGCGCGGATCGTCCGTGCGCCAAGGTGCCTCGCCGCATTCGATGAGAAACGCCTCGTAGTCGCCAGCGAGTTCTTCGAGCGAACCCTTTGCCACGTCGTAGAGCCGCAGTTCGGTCTCGCGGCTCGTCCCGGCTCGCGCCGAGCCCTCGACGATGTTCTGCCGCGCACTGCGAGCCGCCCCCACCATCTGACCAACGGTCTTGCCGAGCGCGTCGTTGGTGCGGTCGTAGTTACGGCGGCAGAACGCGCAGGTGGCGTGGTACACCAGACACGTATAGCCGAAGGCGAATGTCTTGCGGTACCCACCGTATGCTCCGATGATCTGCGTTGCCTCTTGCCTCATGTCTCTTGTCCTTTCTCTGTCTTACGGCTGGCTTGTGCTAGCCGTCACTTTGAAGAAGCGTTTGGGGGCGGTGGCGTTAAGGATGGTGAAAGTGAGGTCGCCGTCGTTTTCGGCGCGGAAGCTCTCCACAAGCTCCCAGTCTCCGCCCAGTGTAGCCGTCGCGTAGAGCGTGTACCAAATTCCGCTCTGGACGTCTACGATTTTTATGGCGAGCGTCGTGTCATCGAAAACGAGCGCCGTGCCGTCCGTGGCGAAGACCGGTGCCGCGAGGTAGAGTGTCGCCGTCGCATCCGCGCCGTTCACGGCGGCCGTGTAGCCGGAGCCGCCTGCCGTGAAAATGTAATCGTTATCCGGCAGCCAGAGGTAAAGCCTGCCGTTTTCGTCGGCAAAGAGGTCGTTGACGCCGTAGGTGCCGAGCGCTCCAACGGTAATTTCCGCTCCTGGCGTGAGGTTCGTCGCCGTGACGCACCAGACGCGTTCCGTGGCGTTGCTGGGCGCGGGGGCGATGGCGTCGTTGACGAGACGGATCGAGCCGCCGGTGAAGGTGTTCGTGCCTGCGACGGCACCATCGAAGCCCGGGCCGATGTCCGCGCCGCCGTTGCTGCCCCGCGCCGCGACGGTGCCGCCGGAAATCGCGACGGTGCCGCCGTCGCCGTAGACGCCGCCGCCGATGCCGGCACCACGATCGCCGCCGTAGGCGGAAATCTCGCCGCCAGTGACCGTCAACGTGCAGCCTTGGCCTTCGTAGCCGCCGCCGATGCCCGCCCCGCCGTCCTCGCCGCCGATTGCCGTGATTTTTCCGCCGTTGATGGTCACCGTGCCGCCCGCGACATAATAGAAGCTTCCAATGCCGGCGGCAGCGCGCCCGCCTGTCGCCGTCAGCGAGGCCGCGTCGTCACCGGGGGCGTTGGTGATGGAGAGCGTCCCTCCCACCACAACTTCAAGCCCTGCCCGCAAGGCACCGGAGGCGAGCGCATTGGTTCCCGCGAGGACGAGCGAGACATCGGCTCCCATCCCCAGTGCGAAGACGCATCGGCCCTCGCTCGCCGCCCTGAGCGTCAGGTTTGACAGCGTGACCGTGTTGACAACGCTGTTCGAGACGATGACGCTCACGCCGCCGACCACGTTGGCGCCCGAGAGCGTGAAGGGGCCCGCGCCGAAGAGCGAGACGGTGCGGTTCGTCGCATCGAAGCGCCATCCGGCGGCGGGATTCGCCGGGCCGTCGGCGACCTCCTCGCCGTTGACCCTCACACAGGTGGGGCCGAAGCCGTTCTGGAGCTTCACCGTGCGGGGACGTCCATCCGCCGTGAAGGTGTAGGTGCCGTTCGGAAGCCACAGGTAGATGTGGCCGTGCTCGTCGGCAACAATGTCTTCCGTTCCATAGTCGTTCGGCAGATTGCCGCGATTCGTGATGTCGATCCGACCGACGGGGGCGAAGCCCGGCACCGCTGCGCAAAAGACCTGTTCCGTGTTGTTCGAGGGTGCGTGGGAGGCGGATGAGCTTCCCAGGCGGATCGAGCCGCCGGTGAAGATGTTTGTGCCGGGGAGTACGCCATCGCCAGCGCCGCTAGCGTAGCCCGGCCCTGTGTCCGTGCTGCGGAAGCCGCCCTGCGCGAAGACCGTGCCGCCGGAAATGGTCAGCGCGCCGCCGCTGCCGTCGTCGCCGCCGCCGATGCCGGCACCGTAATCGCCGCCCGTGGCCGTGATTGTGCCGCCAGAAATCGCGACGATGCCGCCATCGCCATACTCGCCGCCGCCGATGCCTGCGGCGTCCTCGCCGCCGGTGGCCGTGATCGTGCCGCCGGAGAGGGTCACGAGGGCACCGTTGCCAAAATAGCCGCCGCCGATGCCCGCGCCGCAGGTGCCGCCCGTGGCTGTGACCGTGCCGCCGGAGATGGTGGTCACGCCGCCGTTGGCGAGGTGGCCGCCGCCGATGCCCGCGCCGTTTTCGCCGCCCGTTGCAGTGACCATGCCGCCGGTGATGGTGATCGCACCGCCCGTGCCGCTTTCGCCGCCGCCCATGCCCGCGCCGTTTTCGCCGCCTGTGGCCGTGACCGTGCCGCCGGAGATCGTGACCGTGCCGCCGGTGCCATACTTGCCGCCGCCGATGCCGGCACCGCCGTACTGGGCACCCGTGGCCGTGACCGTACCGCCGTTGATAATCACCGTGCCGCCGTCGCCAAAATAGCCGCCGCCGATGCCCGCGGAGCTGTCGTCGCCGATGGCCGTGATTTCCCCGCCGTTGATGATCACCGTGCCGCAATCGCCGTTTTCATCGCTTTCGACGCCGATGCCGGCGCCGCAAAAGCCCATCGCGGTGAGCGACGCCGCGTCGTCGCCGGGGGCGTTGGTGATGGAGAGCGTCCCATCCGTCGCGACCTCGAGGCCGGCCCGGTCGAAGCCGGAGATGAGCGAGTTCGTCCCCGCAAGGACGAGCGAAACGCATGCATTGGTCTCCACCGCGAAGGCGCATTGGTAATCGCCCGTCTCCATGAGCGCCAGGTTCGAGAGCGTGACCGTGTTCGTCACGCCCGCCGCGACGACGATACTGACGTCGCCCGACACGTTGGTGCCTGAAAGGGTGAAGGCTCCCGTGCCCGTGAGCCGGACGGTTCGGGTATGCGCATTGAGGATCCATCCGTCGTTGCCGGGATCCTCTGGGGGGCCGTAGGCGACCTCGTCGCCGTTGACGGTCACACCGGTCACCGGGATCACGCTTTTCCAGATATTCAATGTGCATACGCTCCCGTTCGTCGTAAAGTTGTAGCTGCCGTTCGGGAGCCAGAGATAGATGCTGCCTTCGGCATCGGCGACAATGTCGTTTATGCCGTAATCGCCAAGCCCATCGATTACGACGGGATCGTTGGCGTTGAAGCCCGACACCGTCTCGCAGAAGACCGGCCTCGCGCCGTTGTCGGGCACAGGGACGATGGACGCGTTGCCCAGGCGGATCGAGCCGCCGGTGAAGGTGTTTTCGCTGGAGACGGTGCCATTGCTGCAACCGGGGCCGATGTCATAACCGTTCATGCCGCCATGAACGAAGACCGTGCCGCCGGAAACCGTCACATCGGCATTGGCGCCGCCGATGTAGCTCGTGCCGTATTTGCCGCTGCCGCCACCGATGCCTGCGGCGTAGTCGCCGCCGCCCGTGGCCGTTACCGTACCGCCGGAGATGGCCACCGTGCCGCTTGTGTAGCTGGCGGTGTCGCCGATGGCGCCGCTGCCGATGCCCGCGCCGCCAACGCTGCCGCTGCCTTTGCCGGTGGCCGTGACCGTGCCGCCAGAGATCGTGACCGTGCCGCCGTTGCCATAGTAGCCGCCGCCGATGCCCGCGCCGTAATGGCCGCCTGCGGCCTCGACCTCGCCGCCGGAGATCGTGACCGTGCCGCCCGTGCCGCTTGAACCACCGCCGATGCCCGCGCCGCTGTTGCCGCCCGTGGCCTTGACCATGCCGCCGTTGATGTTCACTGTACCGCCCGCGCCCTTCTTGCCGCCGCCGATGCCCGCGCCGTCGAGACCGCCCTTGACCGTGACCGTGCCGCCGTTGATGGTCGTGTTGCCGCTTCGATTGTAGCTTCCGCCGATGCCTGCGGCGTAGCTCCCGCCCGTGGCCGTGATTTCTCCGCCGTTGATGGTCACGATGCCGCCGTGATCATAGTAGCCCCCGCCGATGCCCGCGCCGTAGCTGCCGCCCTGCGCCATCACCGTGCCGCCGTTGATGGTCACCCTGCCGCCGTCGCCATAGTAGCCGCCGCCGATGCCCGCGCCGTTGCTGCCGCCCTTGGCCGTGATTTCCCCGCCGTTGATGGTCACCCTGCCGCCGTTGACGTTGTAGCCGCTGCCGATGCCCGCGCTGCTGCCTCCGCCCGTGGCGGAGAGCGATGCCGTCTCGTCGCCCGGCGCGTTGGTGATGGAGAGGGTCCGCCCCACCGCAACTTGGAGCCCCGCGCGGTTGCTGCCCGATGCGAGCGTGTTCGCACCTGCGAGGATGAGCGAGACGTTGGCACGCGTTCCCAGCTCGAAGGCGCATTGATTTGCACTCGTCGCTTTGAGCGTCAGGTTCGCGAGCGTGACCGTATTCGTTACATCCGTCGGGACCACGACGCGCACAGCCCCTTCCGTGTTCGTGCCGGAAATCGTGAAGGGGCCCGCGCCGGAAAGCACGAGGTTCGAGGTGGCCGGCTCGTACGCCCAGCCGATGTCGGATGCGCCGTCGGAGTCGAGCATGATTCCATTGACCGTCACGCCGAGCGGGGCGGCGCTGGCGGTGGCTGCGAACAGGCCCGCACAAGTAAGTGTCAAAATGGTTTTCGCATTCATCATGGTGTTCCTTTAGGTTGAGGGCAAGAGACGCGAGACGAGAAAGGGGGCTCGCGCCTCATGTCTCCTCTTGTCCCTTGTCGCATGTTTCTTGTCCTTTCGCTGGAGGCTCTTGCTCCCCCGTAGCATGGGCGTCCCGCCCATGAAACACGGGCAAGATGCCCGTGCCACATCTGCAAGCCTCTCTGTCTTATGGCGGGTCAGTGCTGGCCTCCACCTTGAAGAAGCGTTTGGGTGCTGTCATGTTGGAGAGCGTGAAAGTGAGGAGGCCGTCCGCCGTCGCCGGGACGCTCTGCTCCAGCGTCCAAGGCCCGCCGGGCTCGGGTGCCCCGTAGAGCGTGTAATAAACCCCGCTCTGGGCGTTGGCGATCGTGATGGCGAGCGTCGTGCCGCTGACAACAATGCCCGAGCCGTCCGCAGCGAAGACCGGCGCCGCGAGGTAGAGTGTCGCCGTCGCATCCGCGCCGTTCACGGCAGCCGTGTAGCCGGAACCGCCCGCCGTGAAAGAGTAAACATTATCCGGCAGCCAGAGGTAGAGCCTGCCGTTTTCGTCGGCGAAGAGGTCGTTGACACCGTAGGTGCCGAGCGATGTGACCGTGACCGCCGCATGGGGCACGAGATTCGTCACCGTCACGCACCAGACGCGCGCCGTAGCGTTGCTAGGTGCGAGTGCAATGCTGTCGTTGACGAGCAGGATCGAGCCGCCGGTGAAGGTGTTCGCGCCGGCGTCCGTGCTGCCGTCACCCGGCCCGATGTCTGCGGCACTGTAGCTTCCCGCGGCCGTGACCGTGCCGCCGGATATGGCCGTCGCGCCGCCTGCGCTGCCCGTGCCGCCGCCGATGCCTGCGCCGCCGTTGCGGCCCGTCGCCGTGACCGTGCCGCCGGAGATGTTGACCGTGCCGCCCGCGCCGTTCATTCCGCCGCCGATGCCCGCGCCGGAGTAGGTGCTGACGGCTGTGACCGTGCCGCCGGAGATGTTGACCGTGCCGCCCGCCTTTCCCTGGCCGCCGCCGATGCCTGCGGCGCATGTGCCGCTCGTGGCCGTAATCGTGCCGCCGGAGATGTTGACCGTGCCGCCCGCAGTTTGCGTGCCGCTGCCGATGCCGGCGCCGTTGGCGCCGCCCGTCACGGCGAGGGAGGCAGCATCGTCGCAGGGCGCGTTGGTGATGGAGAGCGTCTCGCCCGCCGCGACCCAGATGCCGGGGCGTCCGCTGCCGGAGGCGAGCTCGTTCGCCCCCGCGAGCGTGAGCGACACGTTCGCCCCCGTCCCCAGCGTGAAGATGCACCGATTGTCGTTGGACGTCCGGAGCGTCAAGTTCGAGAGCGTCACCGCGCTCGACAGGCCTGCCGCTACGGTGACGCGCACTTTGCCTTCCGTGTTGGCGCCGGAAATCATGAACGGCCCCGCGTTCGTGATCCGGAGCAGGCCGGTCGCCTCATCGAAAGTCCAGCCGGCGGCGGGATCGTCGGAACCGAAGGCGACCTCGTCGCCGTTGACCGTCACACCGGTCGCCCCGGCGGTGTCGTCGAGCTCCACCGTGTAGGTGCTTCCGTTCGCCGTGAAGGTGTAGGTGCCGTTGGGGATCCAGAGGTGGATACTGCCGCCGTCGTCGGCAAAGATGTCCGCCGTGCCGTAGTAGGCGGGCAGGTTGCCGCGATCCGTGATGACGACCTGCGCGTTGGGTTCGAAGCCCGCCACCGTTGCGCAGAAAACCGCCTTCCCGTTGTGGTTCCGGGGGATGGGGGCGAGGGAGGCGTCGGCCAGGCGGATCGAGCCGCCGGCGAAGGTGTTGGCGCCTAAGGTGGTGGTGTCGCGCCCCGGCCCGATGTCCATGCCGCCGTCGCTGCCCTGCGCGAAGACCGTGCCGCCGGAGATCGTCACCGCGCCGCCCGCGCCGCCAGTGCCGTCGTAGCTGCCGCCGCCGATGCCCGCGCCCCGGCTGCCGCCGATGACCGAAACCCGGCCGCCGGAGATCGTGACCGTGCCGCCGGCCTTTTCCCCGCCGCCACCGATGCCTGCGGCGTAGTTGCCGCCCTGAGCCGTCACCGTGCCGCCCGCGATGTTGACTGTGCCGCCCGCACCCTTGAAGCCGCCGCCAATGCCCGAGGCGCCGTTGCCGCCGACCGCTGTGACGATGCCGCCAAGGATGTTGACCGTGCCGCCCGCCTTTGCCTGTCCGCCGCCGACGCCGGCGGCGTTGCGGCCGCCCGTCGCGAAGAGCGCGGCCGCGTCGTCGCCCGGTGCATTGGTGATGGAGAGCGTCCGGCCTGATTCGACCTGGACGCCCGCGCAGTTGTAGCCGGAGGCGAGCGCGTTCGTCCCCGCGAGGACGAGCGACACGTTGGCGCCTGTCCCCAGCGTGAAGGCGCATTGACTGCCGCCCGTCGTGCGGAGCGTCAGGTTCGCGAGCGTGACCGGCTTGACGACGCCGCTCGACACGACTACGCGGACGCCGCCGACCCCGTTGACGCCCGACAGCGCGAAAGGCCCCGCGCCCGTGAGCGAGAGCGTGCGGTTCGCCGCGTCGTAGCTCCATCCGGCGGGGGGAGCCGCCGGGAAGGCGATCTCCTGGCCGTTGACCGTCACGCCGGTGGGCGCGACGCCGTTCTGGATCGTCACCGTGCGGGGGTTCCCGTTCGCCGTGAAGTTGTGGGTGCCGTTCGGGAGCCAGAGGTGGATGCAGCCGTCTCCGTCGGCAAAAAGATCGTTCACGCCGTATCCCGCCAGCCCCGAGATCGCGACCGCGCCGCCTGGCGCGAAGCCCGCCAGCGATGCGCAGAAGACCTGCTCCGTAGCGTTCGAGGGCGCGTGGAAGGCCGATGTGGCGCCGAGACCGATCGAGCCGCCGGTGAAGGTGTTCGCGCCGGAGACGGTACCGCTCTGCCCCGGCCCGATGTCCCTTGCGCCGTTGCTGCCGGTTGCCGCGACCGTGCCGCCGGAGATCATGACCGTGCCGCCCGCCCCGCCGTAGGCGCCGCCGCCGATGCCGGCTCCGGAAGTGCCGCCCGTTGCCGTCACCCTGCCGCCGGAAATGGCGACATGGCCGCCCGCGCCGCTCTGGCCGCCGCCGATGCCGGCGGCATAGGTGCCGCCCTGTGCCGTCACCGCGCCGCCGGAAATGTTGACTGTGCCGCCCTGGCTGCTGCTGCCGCCGCCGATGCCCGCGCCGCTGTTGCCGCCCGTGGCCGTGACCGTGCCGCCGTTGATGGCGACCGTGCCGGCGGGGCCGCTGTGGTAGTAGCCGCCGCCGATGCCTGCGCTCAGGCGGCCGCCCTGCGCCATCACCGTGCCGCCGTTGATGGTGATCGTGCCCCCCGCACGGTAGTAGCCGCCGCCGATGCCCGCGCCGTAGGTGCCCGTGCTGGATGCGGAGACGTGTCCGCCGTTGATGGTTGTCGTACCCCCTGCGCCTTGAGATCCGCCGCCGATGCCTGCGGCGCCGTCGGTGCCATACGCAGTGATCTGTCCGCCGTGGATGGTGATCGTGCCGCTCTCGTTTTTGTTGTTGCCGCCGATGCCCGCAGCGTACTTTCCACCCGTCGCCGTCAGCGCGCCCGCGTCGTCGCCGGGGGCGCTGTTGATGGAGAGCGTCCGCCCTCCCGCGACTTCAAGACCCGCGCGGTTGTCGCCCGAGAGGAGTGCGTTGTTCCCCGCCAGGAAGAGCGAGACGCAGGCGTTGGTCTGCAGCGTGAAGGCGCACCGGCTGTCGCTGCCGGGCGTCTCGAGCACCAGGTTCGAAAGCGTCACGTCGCACGTCACGCCTTCCTGGACGACGACGCGCACCTGGCTCGTCTTGTTGGTGCCGGAAATCGTGAACGGGCCCGCGTTCGTGAGCGTGATGTGGGGCAGGTAGTATTTCCAGCCTTCGCCGCCCGATCCGGCGGAGTCGAGGGCGACCCCGTTGACCGTCACCCCGGTCGGGGCGGCGGTCGCGGCGGTGACCGCGCAGAGCGTCATCAGCGCGGCGAGGAGTGTGTGTCTCATGTCTCTTGTCTCATGTCTCATGTCTTTCCTCTCTCATTCACTGTGCTAAAATCGGCAAGCGTAAAGGTGGCTGTGTTATCTGCCAGCGTAAACGAGTCGATGGAGAAATAGTGGGTTGTCGCCGCCGCATCCGCGTTCGCGACGGTCGCGACATAGGACATGCCGTTCACGATAAAGACACAACCCATGAGACCTGTCCTCCGGAAAAAAAGGAGGAGGCGCACGAGCGCGGAGACGCGGAGACGCAAAGTGCGGGACTGGCACGCAAAACTGGATGCAGTGTCGTTGTTGTTCGTGGCGCTGCTGTTCACGGTCAGCCTTTCCTTCGAGAAAACGGCAGTAACATGAGCTAAAGTACGGTTGTGGTTGCATGGTAACGTGAAAAGGGAGAAGAAGACAAGAACTTTTTGGTGTTGTTATTTATGCGCTTCGCGACGTATTGACATATCATGATTTTATGATATATACTCCCGCCTTTTTCAACGCACGGGAAGTCATTTTTTGGAAAGGGGTTCAACATGAAGACAGTCATTGTGGGCGGTGTGGCGGCGGGAGCGGGCGTGGCCGCAAGATTGCGTAGGTTGGATGAGTCGGCCGAGATCATGATGTTCGAGCGCGGCGCATTCATCTCGTACGCGAACTGCGGCTTGCCCTACCATGTAGGCGGCGTCATCCCCCAGCGCGAAGCACTGATAGTGATGACCGAGAACCGCTTCAAGACGTGGTTCAACGTGGACGTCCGCACGAAAAGCGAGGTGATCGCCGTCGACCGCGCCGCAAAAGAAGTGACGGTCCGAAGCGAAACGGGAACCTATCAGGAGAGTTATGACAAATTGGTTCTGGCCACAGGCTCGTCCCCGGTCATGATGGACATCCCCGCTTCTGACGATCCGCGCGTCATGCGGCTCTGGACGATTCCGGACATGGACTCCATCATTGCCGCCATCGATGGCGGCGCACGGACAGCCGTGGTCGTCGGGGCGGGCTTCATCGGACTGGAGATCGCCGAAAATCTCAACGAGCGGGGACTCGACGTGACTCTCGTTGAACTCTCCGACCAAGTGTTGCCGACAATCGACAAAGAGATGTCCACCACGCTGGCACAAGAACTCTCCTCGGCAGGCATCGCCCTGCGGTTGGCGCGCAAGGTTACGGCGTTCGAGAAGTCTGCGGACGCCTTCCACGCGGTTCTGGACGATGGCGAGAAACTGCCGGCGGATCTTGTGGTCATGAGCGTCGGCGTGAAACCCAACTCCGAATTGGCGCGGGCCGCCGGACTCGATGTCGGCCCCCGCGGCCACATTATCGTCGACGACACGTTGCAGACCTCTGATCCCAGCATCTATGCGGCAGGCGATGTAATCGAAGTCAATGACCCAATCCTCGGCGGCAAGACGGCGATTCCGCTGGCCGGCCCTGCCAACAAGCAGGCGCGCATCGTCGCCGATAATCTGGTCGGCCGTACATCGCGTTACCGCGGTAGCATCGGGACCGCTGTCCTCAAGGTGGGCTCACTAGCCGCTGGCAGTGTGGGGTTCACCGAACGCCGCTTGAAGCAGATGGGCATCCCCTACCATAAAATCTACAACCACCCCGCCTCCTGTGCCACCTATTACCCCGGCGGGTCACAACTTCACATCAAACTCCTGTTCGCCCCCGACGGCAAGATCCTTGGCGCGCAAGTGGTCGGCCACGAAGGCGTGGCCAAGCGCCTTGACACGATTGCCGGCGCGATGTGCTGCGGCGCCACCGCGCCGGAACTCGCCGACCTGGAACTCGCCTATGCGCCGCCGTTCAACTCAGCCAAAGACCCCGTCAATTTCGCCGGCATGATCGCCGACAACGTGCTCAAAGGCGACACCCACCTGACGCATGGCGATGAAATCCCCGCCGACGCCCTGATTCTGGACGTGCGCGAGCCGGCGGAGGTCGCACTGGGCGCCATTCCCGGCGCCACGAATATCCCGCTCGGCCAACTCCGTAGCCGTATCGAAGAACTCGATACCGCCCGTGAGATCGTGACCGTTTGCCGGGTCGGCCTGCGCGGTTATCTCGCCGAGCGTATTCTGCGCCAGAACGGCTACCGCGTCAGCAACTTGTCGGGCGGTTATACGACCTGGACCTACTTCCATCCCGCGCCGTTCACGCCGGCAG
>Ga0209719_1000795_pt1 | contig 43420 bp, 43 predicted proteins | sample AD_JPNAS2_MetaG_FD_184421 | JGI IMG/M metagenome (GOLD analysis project Ga0209719, IMG submission 184421) | Active sludge microbial communities of municipal wastewater-treating anaerobic digesters from Japan - AD_JPNAS2_MetaG (SPAdes) (version 2) | ecosystem: Engineered > Bioreactor > Anaerobic...
GTTAATAGAAAGACTGCGCTCTGCATAGCCCATGTTTCCAGCGGCATCCTTTATGCCAACACGAATTTTAATTGTTGTATTGTCATCAAAATCTTCTGTATCGAACTCGCTGACTGTCCAGTTGGTGCCAGTTAAAGAGAAGCTTGGTCCAGAAACTGTTTCCCAAACTCCAGGGCTTGTTTCTCTTTGAACAACACCGGCACTGCCCAGACCGTTTTCGTCATTTGCGGTTCCTGTTAGCCTGATGGTTTTATTGACACTAGCATTATTAACAGGTTCGCTAAAGTTCACTGTTGGTGGTTTTTTATCTATGAGTATGGTTTGACTAGTAACTGCCGAGAAGTGTCCTGCCTTGTCGTCGACACGCAGGTAGATTCGTTGGTTACCAGAGGGCAAACCGCTAAGGCTTTCAGAGGAAATCACTACAGTAGCTTTCCCTTCACTATCGATGATAGTGCCACTATCCCAATTGGTATCGCCTACCTTTGCATAGACCTTGTTTGCACCACTGTGCTCGTCGTTAGCTTCAATACTAATGCTCAAACTTCCTGTGCCATTACTCAATGGTATACTTGTTGGAGAAGTTATGTCAAAACTTGGCGCAATAGTATCTACCTGTATTCCTATTTGACTTGAATACTCGCTTTCATTACCGGCAAGATCGGTTGCCCGTATGCGGATTTGGTTGGCTGCACCATCGCTAAACTTGACCATACCAGAAAAGTTGTTGCCATTGAGGGCAAAATTTTGCGGCGCACTCCAATCTGCACTTGAACTCGTTCTCGTTTGATACTCTACTTTTGCCAGTCCACTGCCGGTATCGTAAGCTTTTCCACTTACACTGATCGTAGCATTTTTATGCCAACTACCTGTTAAGGTCGTAATTTCGCTGAGAATTGGTTTTGTTGTATCAATTAAAACATTGCGTTTTACACTTGCAGTTTTACCTGCCACGTCGGTTGCCGTAAAGACTAAGGCATAGGTGCCGTCGTTTGCTGGAAGTTCGTAACTCCAGTTTGCCATCCCTATTACATCAACGGCTGCTCCGCCGTTTACACTTACAGTAACACTTGCAAGCGCATTTGAATCGCTGGCTGTTCCGCCAAAGCTTACCGCTGTATTGCGGTTAACCTGGGCTTCACCTAAGGTACTCGTCGTTTCACTAAGTACTGGATCCTCGGTGTCGTACTGGAAGCTAACGCTTTCAATAACAGCCTCATTCAAGCCATCGCTAGCGCGCACCCAAAGAGTTTTTTCTCCCTGCCCGCCTCCAGAAAAGTCAACTCCAGTTACCGACCAAGCAGCCGCCTTGGTAATCGCGGTCCAAGTACCATCCGTTCCGTTTGTCGAATTAGTACTATATTCTAAAGTGTTTACACCCTTGCCTTCGCCATCGTCTACGGTACCGCGGATAGTATAGCTCGCAGTACCAACCGCTTCATCTTTTGAAGGAGAAGTAATTGCCACTGTCGGCGTTTTCGTATCGATCATTACATTGCGGGTAAAGCTTGTTGTCCTTCCATTAGTATCTTCTGCAGTAAAGACAAGTTCATAAGTACCATCTTTTAAATGGTTCTCGGTATCTGCATCGAGCGTCCATGACCAGTTTGTTTCAGTTGGTTCAGATACCGCAGAGGTAAAGTCTATGTTTTTTTCTGTACCATTTACTTTTACCTTAACCGATTCAATTCCGTTGGCATCCCATACCTTACCTTTAAAAACGACAGGTTCATTTTTATAAACGAGGCTTTGACCCTCAATCTCTGAGTTTGTTTCGTCAAAACCTGGATCAGCTAAATCAACCTTAAAGGTTCTACTTACAACCTCACTTTTATTGCCAGCGTTATCGGTTGCGCGAACAGCAAATGTCTTTGTAAGACCATCGGTTAAACCACTTAAGGCCACCAGCCAGTTATCAGTTCCCGTTGCATCCATCCAGGTAGCTTCGTTATCGAGGCTGTATTCTACTTTGGCAACGCCGGTTCCACCGGCATTATCTGTCGCTTTTCCGGTAACGTTATAAGAATCATTTCTAATTAAGAAGTTGTTTTCAAGATTAAGATCAGTTACCGTTGGAGCATCCACGTCGATTATTACCGTGCGACTAATTGAAGCTGTGCGGCCCACACTGTCGGTTGCCTTTATCGTATATACATAGGTACCAGAACCTAAGCTGTCTGCATCTATCGCTATACTCCAATCGCACGCATCATCTTCTTCGTTGGTTATCGTTGGCGTTATTTCACTTGGATCAGCTCCATCTTTACTTACAGTAGCACTTACACTAGCCATTAGATAGCTATCGCTTGCCGAACCACTTATCGTTATATCATCGTTAGTTGCCTGACTTGCCGGTGCATCACTATTAATTTCTGGATTATAGCGGTCTACTCTAAAGCTTTGTTCTTTTTCATCAGACTTGTTACCTGCTCGGTCCACTGTCCACACAGAAACCTCGTGCGCTCCCTCGGCCAATCCACTGGTATTGATTGTTGCAAACCAGTTGTCGGTGCCGGTTAAGGTTTTCGTTTCTTCACTATTTACCCGGTAATGGGCTGTTGCTATACCGCTGCCAATATCACTGGCTGTTCCAGCTATCGCAAGGCTATCTGTTACATAGTCGCCTGCACTCGTTGTAAATTCTGGAGTACTTGGTTTTGTTGTATCAATTAAAACATTGCGTTTTACACTTGCAGTTTTACCTGCCACGTCGGTTGCCGTAAAGACTAAGGCATAGGTGCCGTCATTGCTGTGATCGGCGTTTGGAAGCACATAGGTCCACGCCCCCGCTGTCGTACTAAGCGTCGTTGCTGCTCCGCCGTTTACACTTACAGTAACACTTTTAAGTTCATTTGTATCTCTGGCTTCTCCACCAAAGCTTACCGAGGTATTACGGTTGACTAAAGCTTCGCCTAAGGTACTCGTCGTTTCACTAAGTGAAGGATCCTCGGTGTCGTACTGGAAGCTAACGCTTTTAACAACAGCGTCATTCAAGCCATCGCTGGCACGCACCCAAAGGGTTTTCTCTCCCTGACCGCCATCAGAGAAATTGACTCCCGTGGCTGACCAAGCGGCAGCCTTGGTAATTTTGATCCAGTTAGTATTATCCAAACTATATTCTAATGTGCTTACGCCCTTGCCTTCGCCATCGTCTACAGTTCCACGAATTATATAAGAATTGGAAGAAACACCTTCGCCTTCTTTTGGTTCAGTTATTTCTAAGCTTGGTTGTTGAGTATCAATCATTATGTTGCGTTCGACTGTTGTTATTTTGTCTGCTACGTCTTTAGCTGTAAAAAGAATTGAATACACCTTGTCTTTATCTGCTTTTAAAGTAAAGGTATCGCTAAAAGTATCTTCTCCTATTGTTTTCGGAAATCCTAGAGCATCATCACTATCAACCTTAATTATGATCTCTTTCAAGCCGTTCGTATCACTTGCCTCTATTTCAAATTTAACATCATTGTTTTTGTATACCAACTTAGAATCAGCAACACCATCTGCTGTAATCGTTAATTCGGGAGGTTCTTTATCTGCAGAAACCTTACAAATTTGTATAGGTGCCCCAAAAACGGCTGTGTCATCGGCTAGACGAACAAAGAGGGTGTAGACGCCTTCATCGCCATCATCAGCTGTAAGTGTAATATTTGAGCTAAATGCCTTTTCGCTTGTTGATACAGAACCGGCAACCCAGCCTGCCTCACCTATGTCTGAACCGTCTCCTGTGTAGTCTTTTAATGCAATAAATTCTGCGTCAAACAAATCATCATCGATAACAAAGCCTCTAACGCTCACACTTGTTCCTGAAATAGGTACAACTTTTGTCTTAAGCTCATCTAGAGAACTATCATCACTTTTTGCAGGATGTGTAATTTCACTAATTGTAGGAGAAACAGTGTCAGTTTTATATGTTCTTGTAAAAACAGGAGATTTAAATCTTCCATCATAAAGCTCAAAGTCATAGGTAGTCGTTTTATCTTCTGATGCAGCTTCTAATTGTCCACTCCATGAGAAGGAATAACTATTATCTTTTAAGGTTCCTTCTAATTTTATACCTTCTTCTCCCGTTATTACTTCATCACCTTTTTTAATGCTTAGCCAAACAACGCTTGAGTCTATATCTGTTGCTTCTATACTTGCATCAAATTTTCCATCAACTGGATGTACTTTTTGCGTATCTGGTAGCACTTTTGTAATGGTAGGCATCGCTCCATTTATAGTAAAGGCGTATCGTGCATATTGCCCACCTGCATAATGTTCACTAAGAGTATCTGTGCGAGTTGTAGTATATCCGCCATAATCTTTGGCATAGACTTCTAGTATACCCTTACCACTTGTCATATCTATTGTATAATCAAAGTTTTTATTGTTTCCACTCGATTTTATAGAACTAGGCTTTGTTGGTCCAGAAATTATTGCTTCTTTTTCATCGTAAATAGTAACTTCTATAGTTTCTGGATTTATGTCTTTCTCACTCTTACCCATTTCAATGGTAATATTTACAGTAGACCCACCACCAATTTGATTACCAATATAACCTTCGGTAAAATTTGATTTTCCGTACCAGTTAAAACCTGAAATGCTAACGTTTGGATTTTTGTTAAAAGGATCTATAGAAAAACTTCCACTCTTATTTGAAACGGTTTGAGAATTTTTTGCTATTTCAAGTAAGTTAGCTCGTAAAATAGTTTTTGACCCTGTTGTATAACGCTCTACCTTACCAACACTGAGGTTTGAAAGCTTATCAAGTGAAAGAGCATCTTCTAAACCGTATAAGGCTGAAAGTTCTGAGCCTATATATACGTTTTCTGTTGCATTTCCTTTATTATCTGTAACTTCTGTAAGCTTAGAATCTTGATAAACCAAGGCATCGTCATAGCCGGTAAGCGTATAGTAAAATTTTTTTATACCGCCTTCTGGTCCCATACCTGCACTTAATTTATTAAATTCCGATGAGGGAAGTTCAAAGTCCCAACCTGAATAAATGCCCGTTTGTCTATGACTTGTTATTTTTTCGTTATCTTTATTATATAAAACAACCTCTAGAGCGGAACAGGTATTTTCATCCCAGTAATCACCCTTAAAAAAAACAGTATCCCCAAAACTGTCAAAGACCGTACCACTTGTCGAAGGACGAGAGACAACAACGAGCGGTGGAGTATTATCTATGGTATACACCGCTTTCACTTCTGTTTTTCTGCCTGCGGAGTCTGTTCCTACAATAGTGACTTCATAGCTTCCATCGAGTATCAGAAACGTTCCATTCGATGGTTCATTTGCTTTAAGAGACCATTGTTTTTTTTCTTTATCTATATTTGCTTTGTAGGGTCCAAAAACCTGATCTTTTAATGAATCGAGACCTTTAAAAAGCACAGTCACTTCTTTTACATAGGTTTCGTCGTCAGCGACGCCTCCTATATAAAACCAATCTCGAATAATCGATTTATTTGGTGGATAGCTCACTGTTATAGTAGGAGGTTTTGTATCTACTGACTCTCCTAAACCTGCTTTACATGTTACGAGCAAGGCAAGGCTGAGCAAAACAAGCACTATGCTATGAAATAAAATGTGATTTTTTCTCGTTTTCATAAAATCCTCCTAGAACTGTTCATTAATCTCCTATAAAAAGGAAAAAATGAAAATCGGAGTTAGAAAAGTCTCGAATGAAAGCTTTTCAATAAGAAGTAGGATTTCTTACTGTCCTCCAAAAGACTCAGGGGTGGGATTTGAACCCACAAGCCTTTCGGCACAAGGTTATGAGCCTTGCAACTTACCATTAGTGATACCCTGAAATGTAAAAAACAAAACAAAGAAATCACATTTGTCAAAGAACTTAACGCGTATTCCGCGATGTACGACCTATACCGGTGCTGCCCCGGTCATCTCCTGCCTGCAGGCAGGCGAATTAGCTGCTTTTCTAATAGACCAATAATGATAGCTTAAGGTTTGACTGTCTTAAATTCGGACTTGCACCGAACGCCTATGTCTATCAACTTTCTGTGTGCTTTTCAGTCTCATTTTACTAAACACTTAAACTTTCAGCTTTGCTAGAAGCCAAAGTTCTTGATGCCTTCTCTACCCAGCGTTGTGAACGGAATGAGCAGGATTCGAACCTGCGGCACTTTTGCAAGTGCAACTCCTTAGCAGGGAGCCCGTTTCGACCTCTCACGCATCATTCCAAAAAAAAAAGAGCGAGGGCGGAATCGAACCGCCATTAAAGGTTTTGCAGACCTCGGCATTGCCATTTTGCTACTCACTCAGAAAGCTAAGATTAACAGTTTTTTCTAATTATCATAGCTATGCTTTTGAGTCCTAACCACTAGACGAAGGAGACTTGTTGTGCTTCTACATTAACTTCATCGCTTTTCTGGAACAGAAATTCCGTATTCTTTTTTGAAGAACTCAGCGATGAATCTTCTGTGACACTCCTTAACGTCTTTCTCCCAGCAAAGGAGAACGATGTCTTCCGTCTTAGAATCTTCTAAAAGACGGACGAAAGTTCCAATTTCTTTTGCTCTTTGCAAAATTTTATCATAGCCCTCACGGTATTCTCTCCAATGTCCGAGCTTGCCTATTTTCACAAGGTCGTAAGTTGGCATGAGAGACTTTTCCTGGGCGTCGACTTCACTCCAAGAAGGTGTGCCGACGCTCACGCTCACTCGTTTGCATCCCGGATATTTTTTCGCATGATAGCCGGTGAAAATCACTCTAAGCCACCTCAATCATTTCAGCATATTCTCTAAATTCTTCATTTGAGAAATCCATAGGTTGAAGCCTGTGCTCAGCTAAAGACTGAGCACATTCCTGCTACCAGTCGCCTGTGAGTAGCTTCCTGCTTCATCGAGTTCGGTTGCTCGCAATACTAAGTTTGCAACCTTAGAACTCTCCACAGGCTTAAATTCCCGTTCTTCCAACGGTACATAGTTTTTTAAGTTAATTGCAGCATTCACATCTCTTATATGATGTGTTCCGCATTCTGGACAAGTCCATTCTCTTTCAGAAAGCTTAAGTCCTTTGTACTGAAATCCACATAATTAGTATATTTATTTAGTATAACTTCACTAAATAAATATTGTTTTGTATAATTAGTTAGTATGAACTAATTATTTTGAGCAATTCACGTGCTCAGCTAAAGACTGAGCACTTATCTTGCTCGCTTCCTATATCTAGGGTCCCATGAAATCCAATTGGATTTTGTATTTTTCTTTCATTTTTCCTTCCTTTTTCTTTCCTTAAGCTTTTTCCTGTATTCGAAGCATCTAGGACAAAGAGTTCTGCACATAGTTTGTACCTAGTTAGTTCGATTTTAGAACTTTCTCAAAAAGTTCTACGTCTTTTTTCAAATACTCAAATTTTTCACGAAGAACACTTGGCGATAAAATTGCTACTAATTCTGGCCCAAAGCCGCCGCGGTCTTCAAAACAGAGACCCCAAACACCTGGTTCAAATGTCCCATCTTCAAAAAGCTCTTCTACTTCATCTGGAAGAAAACTATGTGCATCGAAGTCACTTATGATGACGAGGTCCGAATCATATCCAGTATTTAAGACTTCATCAATTAAACCTTGTGCATTTTCAAACTTAACAGCTGTCGTGTAGGCAGCTTCATCAAAAGATGTCGGTATAAAACTCATTATAATCTCCTTTAGAAGTTAGTTCCAGCCTTCTTTGACCCAAGTTGGATTCGTCTTAGATGCGTCATAGCTATAGCCTAAGACATACAAAAATGTACATAGATCAACGGTGACTTCATCTTGAAATAATGTAGTCTCAATTTCCAGGGCAGCACCAGTAGCTGCCATCTCTATTAGTTTTCTTACTTTCATTGTGTGCTCCTTCATTCATATAATATATAAGAACTTAAGAAACGATGTTCAAAACTATTAGAGCACAGAATTTTCACCATCACCCGAATTTGAAAAGACGCCCACAATTGCACTAAACAAAAAGTCTTTCATTTGCTGTTCCTCTGGAAGGTCTTCATAGGGAAGAAAACACGGATGCTGCTTTCTTTCTGGATCTTTCTTTTCACCGAAGGTCCAACCTTCCTGCTCTTTGATTTCCATCCAGTTTTCATGAGATTCTTTTGGTGTGAGGCCTGGGTTTTCTAAATGAGACCGGACACCAGATCTCACACTTTCTTTCTGCCATTCTGGAGCATCTTCCCATCTCAATTGTGAGAAGTCTTCTAAAGTTTCACAGTATGCTCGGTTAGCTTCATGACAAATTTTTGCAATCTGCTCGACTTTCTTGTTCATTTTTTCCCTCTTTTTTAGCTCTTTAAGCCAGTACCTTCTCCGAAGCCTTTTTCGCCTCTGTGTGTTTCATGGTCTTTATAGAATTCTTCAACTGAAATAAAGTTTTTATATTCTTTAAACTCCTCAATTGAGTTATCATAGAAAATTTCGATAGGTTTCTCATCAATGTATACTGGCACAAATTGCATGAGCTTTTGACCAAACTCAATAAAACGTTGGCTGTTCGAATTATTAAATACGTGAATATGAATAATACCTTCGTAGGCCGCGTCAACTAATTGAGCTCCAAAGCCTAATTTTTGATTAGTTGCAACTCCACTTTTGTTGTTAGCTTGCAAAGCTATATTAGATGGAAAGCGCGCTTTTACATACGTAGGAATCAAAATATCCTCATGAGGTGGAAGATAGATAAAAATACCTTTGTTATCCCGAGCTTCTTCCTCATTAGAGGGCGCACCAACGAGGCCCCATCTAAAAGGTTGACCTGGATTTTTTTCAACCAAGTCGGCAATAAATTTTTCTGATAGATTTGGAACAAAAAAGTCTATTCCAGCATCTCCGGCTTTTCGTTGTGGTGGCTTTACATCTCCACATACGAATAATTTCACATGATCACTTGCGCTCTTTTGCACATTCATTTGCAATTTTCTCCTTTTGTTTTAGAAAGATTAACTAATTAATATGAAAACTTCGAACATAAATTATTCTGGCGACCTCTGGGGTGAATTTGACCGCGTTTTAACACCTTTTAAAAATGGTGAAGTCAAAAGCTATAACCGACCTACAAATGCCAACTTAGAAGAACGCTTTCCTTTTGAAGGGGATGAAACTCCGTCAGCCAAAGGCGGCTTCAAAAATAGAACAAAATCTGGAAAGCTCATTGAAAGAAGACGCCCTGTGAAAGGAAAGGTCAGCTCTCTTTTACGAGAATCTTTAGAAAGTCGTGAGCAAGAAAAACGACTTCTCCAAGAAGAAGTAATTTCTGAGCAGGACTTAGACCTCCTCACGTTTCTGTAGGATATTCACCGAACGCCACTTTTTTCATAGAATGGGTGAACAGCCTGCCATAGAATGTGAGATCCGATATTTTGCGAATTTGGCGCAACTTTTTCTTCAAATTTTTGTAGGCATTTCGACTGTATGCTCGAATTATTTTCTTGTGGTAGCGGAACTCTTTCGCTTGGATAGTCCTAATAGCTTCCTCGTAGTTTAGAAAAATTTCAAAAAAGTCGTCCAAGGTAGATCTATCTAACTCGTTTTCTAAGCCTAAAATGACAGCTAGTCTACATGCAACAAAGTCGAGCGAATACTCAAAATTCGGATTGTTTGCACGGGACTTTTTCACATCTTTTTGAAATTTTTTCTTTTGGCTATTCGTCTTCCAACACATCTTCAGAGATTTCATCTTCAATCCGTTCCTTAGCTTCTAAAATTACTTCATCTTCACCCATCATTTCTCTGTCAGCGTCTAGTGCATTTTCATTGACAAGCATTTCGTCTACTTGGGCTTTCATCTTTTCATACTCTTCAACATTCTCATTGAGCCATTCTTGAACTTTTGCGCGCCCTTGAATTTTTTTCTCAACACCTGGTATAGTAAAATATGCTCCGCCTTGCTTAATAATGTCGAATGCAATTAAGAAGTCTAAGTACTCCTCATCAGGATTAAAACCACCATCAAAATAAAGTTTAATATTTGCATCTCTAAATGGAACACCCGCTTTATTTTTATAGTTTCTAACCCTTATGGCAATACCAATGGTGTCATTTCCACTTTTCAAGACGTCCGTTTTAGTTACCCTGTTTACTACGGAAGCATAAAATTTTGGAGCTTCACCACCAGTAACACCTGGCAAATATCCCATAGGTGACATATTGACGCGTTCTTGTGATATCCATAAAAGTGTCGTGTTATAATTTGCGCAGAGAATATTAATTTTTCTTAAGAATTCAGCTAGCGCTTTAGCTCCGGCACCGAAGTTAGCTTTTCCACTTGGGTCAGTAAACATAGCCTTAGTAGGAGCCGCCGCGTCTGAATCAAGAATTATTGCTGCAATCTCATCCGTTTTTATAAGTTCAGTAATAATGTCTGAAGCCGTTTCGATATCATCCGGTAAGAGGTGGATAAACTTTTCAGGTGATGTGTCTACACCAACCTGACTAGCGAATCGCGCCTCAAAAGTCCGTTCAAAGTCGATGTATATAATTACGTCTTTATCAGGCTGACCGAGCGTTTCAGGAAGCTTTTTCTGAAGTTGAGCAGCTATATAATTACATGTGATCGACTTTCCAGAAGATTCTGGCCCACGGAATCGAAGCATCCGTCCAATAGGAATTCCTCCTCCAAAAAGATAACTTAGCTGTGGACTATCAATATGAACCTTTTTGATCTTTGCGGAATTCTCGACATCACCGAAAACTTTGTCATTTTTCTTGGCTATTTGTGCCATTAGGTTACTTAATTTTTTACTCATGAATTAAGATTAACACGAGTGCAAAAAAATGCTCAGCATTTAGCTGAGCATCTGTTTGAAATTATTTTTTAAACCCGACTCACTTCTGAGTCTACATGCGCCTTAACGGAGTAATTCACTCCATCAATCTCTTTTGAGCCACTCACATAAGTGCTCCACACGCATTTGTACTTTCGGCTCGTTCCCTGCCTACTATGCACTGGCTAGCATTATAATTGAAAAGTATATTTAGGGCTGCATTTATGTCTCTGTCGTGCTCTGCACGACAGTTTGGACATTTCCATTTGTTTACCAACTATAAAATACTTTTAAAGAACATATTAATAATTTCGTCTGAAGGAGGTTGTTCGCCTTTAATAGTTGAAAGTAATGATTTTAATTTTTGTTTATCAATATCAATCATAGAAGATATATATTGTTTACTTCTGGTACCAACTTCTACGCTAAGTTTATTTTTAACCTTGAGTATTTGTGCCATATATTTTGAACCAGCTATTGTCATCATTGGAGCTTTTCCATCATAAAAAACCCATTTTGAATCTTTATCTTTAACACTTTCTTTCAAAATTCTCCTATTATATCCAATAGCTTTCAAAAACTCTTGCGTTAGCTCTCCTTTTTTGAAAAGGTTCTGAAGAGCTTCTTTGAAAGCTGGTACAATAGGAGCAGTTGAATATTCTTGTCCTGTGAATCGAAAGTTTTTTTGTTTCTCATTAGGAGCACTGTTTAAAACACTCACAGGGATTTGAAGAGCATAATGGGTTTGACCGCCTCCGTTAGAAATTTTAGTTCTTTTTCCGTTTATGATAGCTTCGTTACAATCAATCCCGGTGAACCATATATTACCGGCGCTGGCGGCTTCAAATACAAACTCTGAAGAAAGACCATTAATTTTGGCTTTCACAACAATACTCCTATCGTATATGTCATAAATCTTACGGTCATAAATCTTACGTGGTTCAACAGTCACATGTGTAATCTTCATGACGTTAGATGCTTCGTTAATTTTATATAAATAACGAGCTTCTCGAAGTTTGCCGTTGTCTTCTTCCACTCTTTCCATGTGATAGATGAGAGAAGCGAAATCATCATTAGAATAGTCTATCGGATAGTCTTCGCGCCAAGAGCCAGGATTGAAAAAATCCCAAATCATTTGCTCTAAAGCTTCTTTAGTTCCATAGAATGAGGCGTAATAAGCACTCGCCGGTGGTTTTTCCAGAACCATTTCAATGTCATTTGCTATCAAAAAGTCATTGAACATGTTCCATGCAGAATCTCGACTAGAGCTGAAGTTGCCATCAGCGGGTCCCATAAAATCCAATTGGACTTTGTATTTTTCTTTCATTTTTCCTTCCTTAGATATGCTCAGAAATCGTGTTTGTGAAATAATAGCAAAGATCATACTCTGCTACATATGCTTTAAAATAAAATTTACCTCGTGTCTTCGTTATTCTAAATTCATATTTTTTAAGATTTTCAGATTGTTGGCTCCCCTCTTTAAGCATTGGCCATTTATTAGATTCCCATAATTTATGAATCTTCGATATTTGTTGACTAATATTAAAAATTTCGTTGTTCGAATTTATGTAGCTAATACAAGAATACATAAAGTCGGTTAAATCCTTGGCTGAGTGAAAAGTTCTTACTACCGCGTTTGGAGGATCCCATGAAAGTTCTTCAAATGAAGTTCCTCTCATAGCCTTTATTAGTTGTGTGTCCTGAAAGATATGCACTAAAGAAAATGGCTGAGGAATAAGTATTTCTTCAGGAGGTGATGTGTGTAAAAATTCGTCCTTAATAAAATTCTTATTATGCAAGAGCCCAAAATATTCTGAAAAGTTTGTGTGGACTTTCTTATGAAAATCGGCTATAGTAATATGATTTGATTTACTATAATTAATGATCTCCACTAGAGTGTCAAACACTTCCTTGTCTTCTGGAAAAAGACTATCAAAACTGGTCTCTAAGTTTAATAATTTATCGGTGTCGAGCTTTTGAATATTTTCATATGAAAGACCATAGTTGGCTTTAGGTGATACGTTTTTGTTCCCATTGAACGAGACAAACACCGAAAGATAAGACGTCTCTAAATTTATTCTCCAAAAGGTCCAAGAAAATTCTTCATATTCTCCAATATCCGAAATAGTGCCAGTGAGATAAAACTCATTTTGTTGGTCTTCTGTGAGATTAAGAAGTTCTCCCGTCTCTTTTAACTTAACTTGATGTAGCATAGTTACATAAAAGATTTCTTTATTAACTTCACCAAGGAAGCAAATGTTTTTGAAGTTTTCAATAATTTGTGGCCACCACGTAGTCACATTAAAAACTTCATTCTTTTTTCGAGAAATGTGCTCTTTGATCTTATCAATATTTTTCATCGTTTTCCTTTTCTAAACAAAATAGTCATTAAACTTAGTGCTATATCCATCATCATAGTTTTTATCATCTTCTTCTAGGTCGTCCTCATCTTGAAAAGAATCTGTGAAAAGCTCCTCAATATCTAAAAGCATTAGATCTAGCCCGGTGCGGTTTAGACTATAGATATCCTCAAAATATTCTTCAAGTGAAGCGTACCTATTTGCTAACACCTCTAAAAAGCCCCCATTTTCTTAAGTTCATCAATGACTTTCATTGTGATTGTTGCCAATTCTCTAGCAGTATGTCTAGATCGAACTTGTGGAATAGATTTTTTGATGCTTTTGATAAGTGTTGGCATCAGCTTTAAAAGATTTTCGGAGTCCTTCATATTTTAGAATGCCGCCTTATCTCTTCCAGATGGGAGAGAACTGTACATCATAGTTTGAATTGCGGTAGACACTGTATCCGGTTCCTTAGTAAAATCTACATGACCGAATGTACGGAAAGCCATACCACCACAATCACACGTTTCACTCACCAAAACGAATTCGTCTGGCAAATACGTTTTTGTAAAAACTTTTCCACATTCTGGAGCTTGACATTTGTAAGTTCCCGTTTTCATTAACACTCCTTCGACTTTTGAGACTCACGAAAAAAATTAAAAGGTTTTTGAAATCTTCCAATCTTTTTACATTCAGGACACTGAAGTTCAATTTTTGGAGTAGCTGACATCGGATAGTTTAAAGCCCATTCATGTTTACAAAAAGTACATTTATAATCTATCTTTTTAATGCTTATCATAGTAGTTAGTTGGATGTGATTTCACAAACTTAAAAAGCATATTAACGAGATTTTGAAAAAGAATTAAGGCTATCCCTACTGTAGGCCAGTTCACTCAAAGGATTTTTTCCTTTTTAAAGGTAATCTAGAATAGAAAAATAATCTGAGAGAACTTTTTCTTCAGAAAGAGCCTTTCACACTAATTATAGGAGACCTTTAATTGTGGCAAAGAAAAAAGAAATAGTCATAACATGGAAAGTTGGCGATGTCTGGTCTTCTGCGGACAAAACTCGTTGGAGAAAAACGAAAGACTGGAAAGATCATCGAAATAACCTAATAAAAGAAAAAAAAGTATGTGAGCTCTGTGGATATGAAAAGAGACTTACAGTGCATCACAAAGTGCAATCAAATTTAGCAGAAGACTATGTCAATTTAAAAAATAATCGGTTCAAAGTTCTTTGTTCTGGGTGTCACCGCTATTTACACAGAGTGTGGGCATCATATGTCAGGAAAAAAGACCCAATCAAGCCAGATAAGCGGCTTGAGAAAATATTAAATGACTTTTTTGAAGAAGGTTAGCACGCATCTTTAAATGTTCCTAGGCAAGAAATATGCTAAGTCTTTAGCCGAATATCCGTTCACGATTGGGCTTTGACTTGTGATTTTCCTATTCACATATCTAGTTATGAGCTACCAAAAGATTTCTTTTGCATCTACGAAAAACAAAAGCGTGTCATGTGAACTAATTCCAGCTTAAAAGCTGGAATCTTCATTTTTCGCTTCATAGACTTAACTTACTAAATCAGACTAAGCTGAAGTAGCAGAGGCTAATGTCTCCACGGAGGCTTGTTCCAAGCACTCAGCTCTTTTTGTTGAGCCAAACAATTTTACATTTTTAGCTGCATGAACATCCCGGTCTTGAGAATATCCGCAATCACATTTAAAGACTCTTTCGTCTAATGTGATTTCCTCATTTAAGCATCCACAATTCGGACAAAGCTTTGTAGTAGGAGACCATTTAGAAATTTTGAAAGTTCTACTGTTTTCTAATTGAACTAATTTTGCTTTCACTCTCCCTAGGTATGATGACTGAACTTGTCTTCCAAAACTAAAATGATTCAATTTTCTTCCCGTCTTTTTGCTAACTTTTTTCTTTTTCCATTCAGCAAGGTTTTCATCTTGGAAGTAAATCATATCATAGTTTTTTGTGAGATAATGAATGAGCTTGTTAGTGGCATCATTCTTTTTGTTTGTGAGATGTTCATACTCACGTCTAATCTGGTTCAAAAGCTTGTAATAGCGCTTAGAGCCTTTCTGCTTACGATGTAATTGTTTTTGTAAGAATTTCAGTTGCTCACTTTCTTGCACTTTACAAGAGAATTTTTCACCATCAGATGTGACTATGTTGTCTTTAATACCAAAGTCTAAACCAACTTCTTTGTAGTTTTTCTTTGGAATGTTGTTTTCTTTAGGAATACAAATTGAAATATGAATGTAGAATCCACTTGCTTTCCTTATGAACTTTGCATTCGCCAATTCATACTCTTTGTATTTTTTAAGTTGGTCTAATCCATAGACTTTCAGATTAGGAAAGCCAGGAATTGTAATATGGGAATTGTCACGAATTTTAAGCCAAGGTCCGGTAAGAATATCTATAGAATTGATTTCTTTTTTGTATTTTAGTTTTCCTACTTTTCGTCCTTTCTTTTTAGCTTTGCTTTCATTCAAAATATCTTGCTTTTTCTGGTTGACAATCCCTCTATGAAGAATAGAAGGCAGTTCTATTTTAGACTTAACTTCATTTCCATCTTTGTCTAAATGGATTACTTCTTTGTGCTCAAAATAATTATAATCAAAAAAGTTTTGTGTTTCACCTAAACGAATCATTTCATTGACAATCCATTTCGCTTGTGTGAATACAAAATCCATTTTCTTGAAAGTTTCTTTAGAAGTTTGATGACAGTTCACTTTTAGCTCGATAACTTTGATGGACTGGTTTTTCCGTCTTTCACGAGTTTTGATTAGAGAATTTTTAATTTTTTGTCGTTCTTCTAAAGTTTTCATCTATTTAATTAGTTAGTTGCTTTTAAAAAGCTTTAACATAAAGCATAATTAAGTAGTCTTATGTTAATCTAATAGTTAGTTAATAGTGTTGTTTAAAAGCAATTATACGAACGCCTAAACTCCACCTTAAAAGGATGGAATCTTACGGCGTTCGATTATGTTAAGTAGTGCAGAGACTGCAAACAATAAGACTGAAAGGTTGTATGTGAACATAGGCGATCAGGGTTAAATTAAAAAAACAAGACCCGCCAGAATTGAGCATGCTCTCGCAGAGGCTTGGCGGGTTTACTAAAAAAATGGTTGACAGAGCTATGTGACACTGTGCTCAGCTAAAGACTGAGCATATTTCTTGCCTAGGAACATTTAAAGGCGTGGAATCTTTCTTGTGCTTAGCCCAAATAATTAGTAGCTCTCAGATTAGAATCCGTATTTTGTCTGTCTGCGTAGAATCTCACACAAATCTCATCAGGCGTAGACCGCGGAACGGTTGCAAAGAGACCTTGTGTTCTACTCAAGTGGCTCGACTCGACAGAGCTCTTTTCCATCTTTGTCTAAAAGGATATAGAAGCCAGACATTTCTTTCTCAGGAAGTTTCACAAATTCTGAGACAGGCATTCTCACGGAGACATGGTCTCTGATGAGGTCGGTCACCACTTCATCTAAAGTTGCATTATTTTCCTTTGCAATTTTCATAAGTTCATCGTAGATGTCTTTGTCTAAATCTATTGTCTCGTTCACATATTTTGTCATGAGCTACTCCTCTTTCTCAAAGATACTAATATAATTTTTTATTGGAAAGTCGGACAAGTCCTGTTCCTTTTTCAACCATCCCTTAGATATTAACTCATGAAGTGAAACACCTTTTTGAAGAACCTCATTGACATCATTATATTGAAGAGGCAATGGCAACACTTTCACTTTTAAGTCTCTTTTTTTGAGTTGTTCTAGCGCGCTTATTCCTGGAATGTCATTATTAGGAATAAATATAATTTCTTTAAAAAAACTGAGTAAATAAAATTGTCTCTCGTTTATACTTCTTCCAAATGTTGTGGTGCTATTTTCAAAGAACAGGTTAGATCTTAAAGAGAGCAGGTCCATAAGACCTTCAACCACATACAATGGTTTTTCTTTATCGAGTTGCTCCCACTGATACAACGTTTTAGTCGAGCCACCTTTTGGATACAACACCTTTTTATAGCTAATTTTTTCTGGGTCTCTTCCTTTCTGTATTAGATGCTGAATGTGCTCACTCTCGCTCCGAAGAGTTCTAGCTTCAAAACAAATGAGCTTTCCGCCTTCATAAATTGGAATCATGGCCATGTCAAAATAAGACCTCCATTTCGTCTTATCTGAAGGGTCTGACCGCTTTACCGTTTTTCCAAATTTTAAAAATTGCACTCTATTTTTTTTAAGAACGTCAACGTCAAAACCGCGCTTTTTAATCCATGCTCTGCTAAGGTCTACCGCGTCTATCGGATAGAGCTGACCTTTAAATTGAAAATCCGTTTCTGGGATGCGACTAAAATCGGCAGTTACATACGAGTCATCATCCTTAAAAGAAAATGTCGATTTTATATTTAAGTCTTTAAAAATAGACCTTCCCGTTTTTAGTCTATAATGCTTAATAAGACTTCCGCTAAAGCCGCAAGACCAACAGTGGAATATTGCTTTGTCTAATGATACTGAACAAGATGGATTTTTGTCAATATGATATGGATTAAAACAATGCACCGAAATATTTCCAGTCGTTTTGCCATTAGTCTTTATATTCAGCCGGTTGCAAATTTCTAAAGCTAATTGGTTGAGATCATATTCTTGCATCTGTATCACTCCTTCAAAAGAGACTTCAATAAGTTGATCGTTTTTCTTTTTAAGACGAGTTTGTTTTCCTTTATCATGCTGTCTAAAGCATCTCTAGGTGAAATAAACTGTTCTAGAAGTTCGCCCGTTTTTGTATCAACTTTATTCTCGAGCTTCTCTATACCTCGAATATATAAGTCTGGATACTGGATCTTAGCCTGTTGTATATTTTTACAATTTGTTACTGTAAAGATATGAATAAGATTCTTCTCTTCTCTTGAAATAACGGGATCTTCTCCAAATTGAAGCTTCTTAAAAATTATAAATTCTGGAATTTGAATGTCGGGCGACTTCCCATCTCGTGAAAAACATTTAATAATTCTCGGAGATGCTGTCTGGGCTTCATCAATCTTAAATGGTAAAATTGATCCAGTATAATAGTCTTTATATTCACCATTTCTTGTATGAATATGGCCCATAGCTACATTTTTAAACTTAAATTTTTTAATATCGATGCCACCATAAAATGAACCTTTTTCTTTTATAGCGACGTGGCCGCATAAGAGGTCAACTTCAGTGTTATAAAATTCTTTTGGAAGATCTTCACTATAATAGGTATCTAGCACCTTCCCTTCAACTCGTCTAAAAGGAAGAGCTAAGATGGACCATCCATTTTTAGTCGAAAAAAGAGTCTCTTCATAAATGGTCTGAATTGACTCCGCATCTTCTCCGAGATATCTTAAAAATTGTGTGGCATATTGAGAGTCACCAAATACATTTTTATGATCATGATTTCCACCAATAACATAAATTGTTTTAAATTTCTTAGTTGCTATTTTAAATAAACGAGTTACGAGCTCCAGCGTGTCCCCTAAGTTAGATGCTCTTTCAACGACGTCACCTAACTGGATTAGCTCGCATTCTTCTCTATTCCCAAAATCTACTTTTTCAAACCATGATATAAAAGCATTGAACATCTCAGTATCCCACGGTCTAGAAGTACTGAAATGCATGTCGCCCAAAGTGTAAAGTTTCATGGAGAAAGATTAACTTTGTTTTGGCTTTTTAGCTGCCTTCTCTTTGGAGAGATCTAGTTTTGGGAGAGCCTCAATTTGCTCAGCCGTTTTGTTTCCGGGCTCCCAGATAGGAACGCTCTTTTGCTTCACCTCTTTGTTTGGGATGCTCTTAAAAGAGAGCGCATTATTTTCACAATAGTTTCTAGTGCTCACATCTAAAAAAGCAACAAGAAAAGTCCCTTTGCTTTCTCCCCAAGACACTTTTGCAAAGCTCGTTTTTTTCACTTCAAAGCTTTCTAAAATTTCATCAATGGTGAGCTTGTCTTTTTTCTTCGTTTTTGCCATTTCTAAGACTCCGTTTTCTTTTTTTGTCGTTGCTCTTCTTTTGTGAGTACTTTCGCCTTCCTTGGAAATTTAAAGCCATTTGCATAGGTAGCTGGACAATATTTCGGGTGTCCTAAAAAATCACAGAAAGAACAATAAAAGCCCATAGATGCATTCTTATCTAAATCAAATTCGGCCCACTTTTCAGAGTTCGACTTTCTAATAATTTGAACAAAATTATCAACAACATCTAACACCTGGTTTTCAGTAAATTTTAATTCCTTATAAGTCTTAAGCATATTCGTTCTAATAGACTCTTCATTAGAAATATCCTCTTCTTTTAAGTTTGCCAACGGAAAGAATAAATATGTTTTGATTTTATCAAAGGTTGTATTTAATTTATTTTTTATCATATATGCATAAAGCAATAATTGATTTTCATATCCAGCAATCCGAGGGTGTGCAGACGTTTTATAGTCAATTATATAAGCCTCTTTAGTCACTTCATTTATAAGCAAGAGGTCGACCGCTCCTACAACAGGAGCATCATCTAATGATGAATTTTCCCAATGTTCTTTATGGACTTTAAAGCCTTTCTTTTCTAAAGGAACAATATATTCTTGCCACCACATATAAAAGCGTGGGATAGACTTTATGACGGGATATTTTTCTTGGTCGAAGTCGAGGTCCACGAGAAGTTTTTTGGCGTGTTCCGTTAAGCTGGCTAAAGATTTAGAAGAATCCATAAATTCGGCGATCTCATGGAAAGCAATACCTTTCACAGCTAATTCGGAAGCTCTGCCTTCTACAACCATACTTGCAATATAATTTAAGAAATATTTAGTTTTGCAAGATGTGAAGCTGCCAAATCGCGAAGCGCTCCATCTCGGATTTTGATTTGTAAGATTTAAGTTGTGCATCATTTTTCCTTTTAAATTTAGATTAACTTGGCGCATGGATTTCTGTGAGGACTAAGTTTTCATAGACGAATTGATAGAGTCCTGGCTTAAAATAGAAAGAAATTTGCTCAAAGTTTTCCTCAGTCCACAGAAGTGTTTCATGAAGCCCGTTAATGCACAAAAGTGGACTGTATGCAAAGGCTGCGGATGCCACGTATTCTTTGAGCATTTCCCAATTGTGCATTTAAACTGAGAGCGTGAACGAATTCATATTCTATTATAAGTTGTCTAGCAACTCGAATGTCTCGCTGATGTGTTTTTGAAGTGCGTAATTCAGTGTTGTTGGTTCCAAAATTTCTTTTAGAATTTCATTTTCATAGATGAAGCCGTAATAGCCAGGCTTCAGAAGTTTTTCTTCAAAGAAGTGGCCAACAGCTTCAAAAGTGTCTTCCGCTAAAGAAATTTTTTCCGGAACGAACAAGTCTGGATTTAAATTCGTTATGTGAAGATCTTCACTTTTTTGGAAAGGGCTGTTCTTAAGAATTCTTGAGAACATCGACCAATCATGGATATAGATTCCTCTAAGGAAACTTTTTTCATTTTGAAATGACTTCACATCATATGATTTTCGGGCATCTTCATTGTTTGGCATATCGTTTTCCTCTCATTGAGGCTACACACTAAGCTTAGCCTCTACTTTTTTCTGAAATGTCTCAAAATATTTTGGACATCTTTTTGTAGCTCTTCTAGATTAACTCGAAAAGCTCCTGGAGACATTACACGTCTGAGCTTATCGCCTTCATAAATGAGACCATATAGACCTGGCTCTAATAAGTTGTCTTCAAAAAACTCTTCGATGATATTTCCTTTATCAAAGTCGTCCCATTCAATTACTTCTGCTATCCCTTCTGCACCGTCATCTCCAAACATGAAATCTATCCAAGTTGAGCGTCGTGAGGACTTCACAATGTCGATCAGCCGTTCATATGATTCGATATGAAAGGCATGGATGAAAGATCTTGTGTCAAAGGTGCTAGGAACTTCTCCTACCGATGAGACCATGTGGTCCAGGTATCCTACGTCATTCATTTTTTAGTTTTCTCCTTATCGTTTTCTTTTAGTTAGTCACCATTCTTAATACATTTGAATACTGGAAATCTCAAAGAAACTTCCCCTGCACTGTTTTGTGATTCTTCAAAATATACAATTTCAGCTATCTTTCCAAGATAGTTTTCTTGGTTTGCCCAAATTTCATCTCGTTGCTGGTCGGAGAAGCCAGTGCCACATCTTACCACATTTCCTTTATATGATACTAAGATAGCACCGAGTCGGCCTTTATGTTTTCCTGAGCCTTCTGCGAAGCCAATAATTTCTAAATCTATGTCGTTGAAAGTTTTTACTTTTGCACAGGCCATTGTTCTGTCCCATTCATAAGAGCTATCTAAAACTTTTACAATAACGCCTTCTTTGTCATTGTCTTTTGCCCATTGCAAATATTCTTCAATTTTTTTAGTGTCGTCACCTATGTACATACAGGGGAGAGAAAAAAGATACTTAAATTTTTGTTTATCATTTTCTGTGAGAGCTTCTGTATATCTTTCATATCTTTTTTCAAAAGGTGTGGTGCTTTTCTGGGCAAGCCATTCATCTAGTGAAACTATATCATATACTGCGAGGCAAACATCTTTTGAGCCAGACTTTTTAGTCGAATTTGATACGAGCTTATATTGAAGCTTACTATCCATTTCCATGAAGCCAACTGGCATTCTCTCACCGTCTAAAACGACGTCTTGCCCTGGAAATGCATCTAGGACGTCTTTTTCAATAAGCGGAAATTTTCCATTTTGACTTTTTCCTGATCTTGAAAAAACGTTGACTTTGTTTCCTTTTTTAATGATAGTCATTCGGAATCCGTCACACTTTAGTTGAATTCCAAATTTTTTCCCAATGAAATAATCTGGATCATCAAAATAGCTTTTACATAACATAACTTTATGATCATTTGGGAGGAAGTCTTTTCCATAGACTGCACGGACTGTAGTGGCTCCGATGCCGAGGCCTTTGTCCCAAGATTTGGTGGCTAGTCGATAGATACCTTCAGCAGTGTCGTCGTCATACTTTCTAGCAAATGCAACAACTGCTTCTGCGTTTTCATCTTTTCCTGTATTATTTTCTTCAAGATATTTGAGGAGATCCTGTAGTTCCCAGGATGATACGAGGCGGAGTGTTTCATCATTTATTTCTGCATTTTTACTTTTTTCTAATTTTTTTTCAGCTAATCCGGTTACGATAAGAGTATCAAAATACCACTTAATAGTATTTTTAAATTGAACATCTTCTGAATATTTTTTTAGGACTTCTTTTTTAGCGTTTGTCCCATTTGTTTTCTCAATTTCATAAAATTTTTGTATCGTTTTCATCGTTTTTCCTCCAGTCATATAGTATATAAGAACTTGAGAAAAGATGTTCAAATTCTATTTAAAAATATATGGAAATCGAGCAAGATAAGTGCTAAGTCTTTAGCTTAGCACAGGCTTCAATAACGAGAATCTTGAAAAAAGAATTATAGCTATTCCCATCGTAGGCCAGTTCTCTTAAAGGATTTTTTCCTTTTTAAAGGTGATCTAGAATAGAAAAATTTCAATAGAGAACTGGACGTTAATTATGACAATATTGATAATTTTGTCAATTTGAAGTTGCTATTAATTAATTATTTTCCAGAAATTAATTACGGCTATTCCTACTGTAGGCCAGTTCTCTCAAAGGAATTTTTCCTTTTTAAAGGTGATCTAGAATAGAAAAATTTCAATAGAGAACTAAACTTTTTTCAGATTGAAAATTTTCTATTTCTGTGTTAATCTTTTCCTTCAAGGAGACAAACAAATGATAGAAATTAATTCTGTATCTTTTAAACAATGGGCTGAAAATGAAGCTTTGGAAAACATTACAACCGTGGTGGTCACTTCTTCAAACTGTCCAAAATGTGAACTTCTTAAAGAGAAGGCTGACGATATTTTTAATGAGCAAACAGGGTGGCTTGTGTTAGGATGGGGAGACGTCTCAGCTGCTGAGGTATTGTCTTCGCTTGATATTATGTCATCACCTTCTGTGATAATTAAGAAAAACCAAGAGCTGCAAAAAGTTCAATTTGACTTGAACGATACTTCTTTCCAAAGTTTGAAAGACGCTTTGCGAGAACAACACTTAATGTAAGTTTTCGGAAGTCTAACTAATTCTTAAAGGAGACTAAAATATGCTATTACGAGAAACTATTGGCGACTCTCAAAAAGAAAATATGAGACAAGAAAAAGGTGAACGACTTATTGAAGTTACTAACAATGGTCAAACGTCTCATATAAGTGAGGTCGAACTTAATAAGTTAAAAGAACGACAGGATATCAGGATTCACGAGTCTGATTCTTCAGGAAAAAAAGTGACAATATTGAATAAACTAAAAGGTTAGAACAGGGATACTTATTTGTTATATGATGCCATCTTAGTTGACTCTGCAAATCTTTTTTATAGACTAAAAAAGCAATCAACAACCGCTTTGGAAGTTATTAAAAAGATGATAAATTATATGGACAATGAAGTTTTTTCTCACATAAAAAACGACGGGACTGTATATATTTTATTTGATCCCATTTCGTATACTGACTTAGGAGAATCTAAAAGCTTTTATTATCCTCTTAATGAGAGAAAAGTGATACTCAGCGACTACAAGTCGAATAGAAAATATTCGAATATTTATTTGGAAACTATAGAGCTTTTTAGAAAATATTATCTTCATAGAGGTGAAAAAGTAAAGCTCGCTTATTCTGATTCACATGAAGCCGATGATTATGTAGAGCCATTATTAGAACTTTACAAAGATAAGACTGTCGCTCTCATTTCTAATGATCATGACTTCGCAGGTTATATTTCTAAAGATGTTCATATGATAAATGAAAGTTTTGATAAACCTTTTACAGTTGAAGAATTTGAAAAGCTTTACGAATTCAAGCCGACTGTGGCAGCAAATATAGTATATAAGTCTTTCTTTGGAGATAGATCGGACAATATTACGGGTGCTATTTTTATTAAGAAAGCTAAATTTAACGTAAATGTTAAAGTTATGTGTAGAGATTATATCTTGAGTGTGGTCGAAAAAAATATGACAATCGATGAGGTTATAAACCAATTCAAGACGGCCAATTTCAAAGACATAAACGATAAAGAAACTAAAGACACTTTTGATACTTTATATCTTACCTTATCTATTGTCGACTTAAGAGCTCCCGTGTTGGATACCTTTTTAAGAAATGTTCAAATAATTCGGTCGTCTCTTTCAGGAAAGTCCATAGATAAGTATTTACATTCTAATCCAGTTAATGAATGCTTAAATGACATTATTCAAAAGTCAATATATGGCATTCCTTTTAAGCAAGTGTTTGGGAGAGTGTAGAAAATGTCGACAGTGAAAATCACCGAGAGTGATCCTTTTTCTATTGAGCAAAAATTCACATCTGAAGAATATCCTCTCGTATTCCAGTACATAGGACCAACTAGAACGCATGGAGATAGATACTATCAGCTTCCATGGTTTGAGCTCAAAGAGAATTTTAGAACAGTAGGAATCGCGTGTGTCGACTTTGAAAGATTTGAGGACGCCATTCACATTAGTGTGCTTGAGGTCGAAGAAAAAGGAAAAGGAATAGGAACCGATTCAATGAAAAGCTTCATGAGCCTGGGCCATTGGCATGGCAAAAAAAGAATCACACTTCAAGCGCAAACTACAAAGGCTCGAAAATTTTACGACCGCCTTGGCTTCACACCAATTATTGTAGATGGTTCCGAATATTTAGAAAAGTATTTAGAAAACTGAGCGAATTGTACCTGTGTTGCCTCTTAGCATATGCTCACAGGTCTTTTTTTTATCGCTCACACTCTCTTCCCCCTCAGGGTGTGAGCGATTCCTTTCAAAGGAGAAAATCATTAAATGAAAATCAAACTAAAAGTCAAAGATTCTATTTGCACATTTTATAATGATGACTTTCAAAATGTGCTTCCTAAACTAGAGAAAGTCGACCTTGTTGTCTCAGATCCTCCGTATGCGATAGGCTATAGCAATAAGCATGTGTCTTCTAAAGACAAATGGGACGACTTCTCATCAAGTGAATTTACTTCATTCATGGGAAATTGGCTCACAAGCATGTACGATATTCTGAAGCCCAATGGCACGTGTTGGTTTTTCTATGGCTTTACGAGAATACGAGAAATTTTAGACGCAATTGATAGTACAAAATTTATAAATAAGTTAGAGAATCATTTTGTGTACGCCAGAGGAAAAGGGAGAGGTGCTAAAAATAAACTAAAGTCTCTGCGAGAAGAGTGCGCCCATCTTGTAAAATCTGAGGACTACACATGGAACCCACAAGAATATTATAGAAAAGTTGTTGTACCGTATCGTGAAAAAGATGGTGCTCCAAGAGGTTGGGCGAATGATCCTATTTCTGGAGACCCTACTCGGTGGACATCACTAGGAAACGTTATTCCAATTTTTACGTCTTTTGAAGAAGTTATAGCAGAAGAAAGACGTGGCGTCGTTTTAGATATTGGCTCAGGAAGCCGGCTCCCATTGTCTGGCGACATTTATAATTTACAGTTTCCACCTACACCAAGTGTAATGAGCAATATTGAGAAACAAATCCATTCGGCTCAGAAGTCAATCTTAATTCTTTGTATGCTCATATTGTTATCATCTAAAGAAGGTGATACCGTTTTAGATTGCTTTGGAGGAAGTTTTAGTACTGCGGCTGCATGTGCAATCACGGGAAGAAACTTTATTGGAATCGAGAGAGACAAAGAAGCTTTTGAAAAAGGCATCGATTTCGTAAAAAATGTCCCGTATGATAGATGGGAGAAGTACGTGAAGTCTCATATTTCGACTGGAGAAAAAGGCGGGAAATTTAATTTTGGTGTTAGATCGACAATGGTGAAAGAAATTAAGTAGAAAAGAGAGCCACTGGCTCTCTTTTTTCTCTAAAGTTTTCTCTCAAAGCCGAGAGACTTCCGTAATTTTTCATTAGTTGGAAGTAGGTGCTCCAATCAAGTCGGTCAATTTTTTAGCACCGACTTTTTTAGCTTCTTTAATAACTTCCGTTTGTTCAATTCCTACTTTCGCCAAAAAGTGGAAAGCCCGTTTCAGGAACCACCTAAACCGAGATCTATTAAATCCATAGTCATCAGCAACATCTTCAGCATCTTTAAATCCGCTCTGGATCCACCAAAGTAAAGCATGGGCCGCATTAAGCTCACCTTCTTGAGGTTCCCACATTTTTTTAAGGTCAACCCCTTGCTTAAAACGTTCTAAAAAACTTAATTCTACTTTCTTAACGTCAGCTACGTCTTTTACATCAAAATAACTTGCAATTTTTTTATTCCCAAGTCTTTCGATAAATTTCATAAGTTCTTGGCCCGTTATTGAGTACTCTTCTTCCATTAAGTTCTGTGTTCTTTGGAGCATGTTAAATACAGAGTTTCGAGATATTCCATACTTTTGACCAATAGAAACATAAGAGGCTTCAGAGTTTGTAAGAACTTCTTTAAACACGTGAGCAGGACTTACTTCTTTCGTTTTCGTAATGTTTTTATAAATAAAAGGATCAGAAGTAAAGCTTTTCCATTTTTTTAAGAAAGCGGCGTTTTCAAAAGATTCTTCTTCAGACCGGAAGCGGGATTCGTAAACTTCATCAAATACTTCGTCGCTATAATCTCCTTCAGCTTCCTGTTTTCCTTCCATCCAGACAGGATCATATTGAGACACATTAATATCTGACCCACCACCTTTTGTGATTCCAGATCTCGTGTTAGACATATTAGCAACATAAGCCGCATTCTGTAGAAGTTGTCTAAACCTTAAAGCAAATACGTTGAAAAGCCTGTCTTCTTCCGTTTTGGAGACGTCAAATTGATCTATTGCTCCGTGGTCATCTCTTTCACGAAATTTAGTAAGATACGCGTCGTCATTAACGGAAACACCTTGTCTCTGGAAAACGTCTGAGCTGTATCCTCCACGAAGAACTTGCCAAGCAATTCCGAGCCATTCTTCCCAGGCGCTCTCGCTATGAATCCGTCTCGCACGGGCTTCCCTATTTGGACCAAGATAATTATTCCAGAAGGTCTTTAAAATAGCAGGTTCCATCTTCCAAAAGATGTATTCTAAAGCGGATTGGTCGCCTGCTTTTGCAGCTGTGAATAACTTTTTGTTGCTTTCATTTTCCCATTTAGAAATTGAGCTATTAGATATCACGCTTTTAACATTAAAATCAAGTTTTCCACTTTCACGTAGTCGTTGAAGGCGTCTTAAGAAGTTTGTATATTTCATAATTAATTAGTTAATTCTTCTAAAAGAACTAATTGATTATGGAAACTTTCTATAATGACTTAAAAAACCAATTTACTTTGGCGCCTTTAAATGAAAATATGCAGAAGCTTGAAGAGTTCTATGCTCCTCAACATATAGGTGCAAAAGACACAGCCGTTTTATCTAGCTTGTCTAAGAATTCAATAGCTTCTTTAGAAGCTTCTATTGGAGCTCTTTCGCACCTATTACATAACTTGAAGCTTTATAAAGAGCATATGATTGATAGCATTAACCTGAATGCAGAAAGCATCGATATGTCTATGAAGTACAGTCGAGACATTCCTTCACAGTCTAATAATCTTCCTGGCGTTATTTCAACACCTCAAACTTATGATTTACAAGCTATTAGAAAAGACAACGAACAAATGATGATGATTCAGAAAGAAAAAGAAAAGGTTGATGGTCAGAAAAAGATTTATATGCGGATGTGCTCAGAAGATATTAAGCTTTTTTTAGCCGCCTGGAAAAGACTAAATATTAGTAATGCAGCTTTTGACGAGTTCGTAGAAAGCTTAGACTTAATGATTAATTCAAACTACTAAAGGAGAAAACAATGAAAAAAAGAACGCAACAAAGAAGCGTTAAAAAACTAAAAGAAGGTTCTGGCAACTTCTGGGCTAACGATACAGGGGATTTTTATATTCCTATCGTTTTTATGGAAGAGCCCACACCATATGTAATTTGTCCATCATGTGAAGTTGAAGTCCCTTTTGAGTCCACTTGTGAAAACTGTGGCAAAGATCTCGATTATAGGTTAGAAGCCATCTATGAAGACACGAGCTGGTTTTGGCAAGATGTGCTCGAGGATTTTGATAGCTACTTGAGCGAAGCCGATATAGATGAAAATCTTTTCAAGGTCTCCTTAGAAAGTGGATACTATGAAGGAGCACAAATTTTTGTAAAAGACGTCTTCGACTATGATTCTGCCATTTATTCTAAATTAGAATGGGATGCCGATGATGACTTAATTCAAAGGCTTATCAAAGACACTAAAATGACGGAAGAACAGGCCGCATTTTTCATAGATTATGATTACGAGAAAGTGCAGGATTTATGGAGCACAGATGAAGATTTATGGTTAAGAATTATCGACTTCTTTAAAAAAGAAGAAATCGACAAAATTAGTACTTTTCTAAAGAAGGTAATTGATGAACTTGGTTTTCAAACCCATGACATGGAATATTTTGAACCCTACGGAAAAAAAGATTTGAAAGAGTCTCGAAGAAAGAATCTCCGCAGAAAAGCTTTAAAAGAAGACGAAGACTATCTTCGAATGAGCCCATCAAGAAGACGCCGAGTAGATTTAGAAGACGACATCTTTACTGAAGATAGTTTTAGACGTGGCAATTACTCAGATTATGCTGATGAATTTGATGATGACTTCACAGATGACTTTTATGAGAATGACACTCATGACAGTTGGGGAAATTCGAGCTTTGACGAAGACTACAGTGAAGATGGCTTCGAAACGGAAGAATATGAAGATGAATATGAACCAGACTGGGACACCGGACCACTTATGAGCGACGACATTAACCTTGGAAGCTGTGATAGATTTTCTTATGACGCTGTCACAGGAAGACGTTCAGGCGGTGGACTCTATGAGTCTAAAAACGAAGACTAAAAAGACGATAATTTTTAGCTAAAGTCTTCTGAGACTAATTATTCATGGCAAACAAACTAAATGAAAACAGTGTTTATATAGCTGGAAGCTCCCCGAAGAGTGAAATAGTTAAGACGAGTTTTACGTCAAGACTTTCTTCTCTTTGGGGCTGGCAAGGTGTTGGACAGTCTAAGGCTGAGAACGAATTTGAAAAATCGAGTGGTATCCGCTTTGTAAAAGTAGACATTGCAAATGACGCCTATCGTGTAAAACACGCGGCACTCGGAAGCATCTTTAAGTCTGAGCCGCTAGCTACAAACTTAAACAAATATTTTAATTCCTATTTAAATGAAACGACTCTCGTATACAGTGACATTGCAGAGAGACAGCAACGTCTTAATGAACTTCGCTTTGCTGTTCTTAATGATCCTTTTTTAGGAAGAGTTTGCCAGCTCGTATCAGATGAAGCAACACAATTAGATGACCAAAACAGGCTCCTTTCAATCGAGTCTCCTTCTATTCAATTTGTAAATAGATGTTATGAACTCTTTAGTCAATGGGGTCTCACGCAGCAAAGAATATCGGCCGCCTGCTATGACTTAGAACAATATGGAGAAGCTCTTTGGTCTCATCGTGTTACTGAGAAAGGTGTCGAGAGAATAATTCCATTGAAAGTGAGCTCTCTAAAAGAACGGCTCGAATTTTCGGCTGCTCACATGGCTGAAGTTATCGCACAAATGACGGGCGAAAACGAGATGATGAAAAACCGGAAGTCTAAAATTGACAAACTGGTAAATCTTCTCACTACACGGTCTGGAAAAGACACACTCAATGACTATGACGAAAACTTCGCGGACATGTTTGATACTAAGCTGCTCGGCTTCGAGTTCGCAGATGGAGTGGTTGTTCCTCCATGGTTAGTAACACACTTTAGACATAAAGCTGACAACTCCGAATTTTTTCCATACGGCACACCGCCACTTTTAATGGCATTAGCCCCTTTTAAACAACTGTATAGTACAATGGCATTACAAGGCCTTGCAAGGTCGGCTTCATTTCCAGTTCAATTATATACTGTAAAAGGCACTGAAGGTGTTGGTGTTGCTACGGCTTTTGAACAAGTCAACGCCGTTAGAGAAGAATATGATAATATTGGTGTGAGCCCGATGTCTAATTCTCTTGAGGTGTATACTATAAATACTAAAATCTGGGTTCCTGAAGGCTTGCTAGACTTGGATGTCATTAAGTCTGAAGTTGACATGGACTTTATTGGTGATATTGAACTTTATGAAAACAGAGTAGCTATTGCATCTGGTGTACCTAAGTCATATTTGGATCAGGAATTTGGTGGCTTCGGAAATAGTGGAATCGCCTTAACGGAACAATATAAACCTTTTGCAAGACACGTGTATAGCATTCAGTCTGCATTCTTAGAGGGTCTCGGCCAGCTCATAAGATTGCACTTCGCCATTACGGGAGAGTTTGACTACAATATTCCCTTCGTTTTAAGTATGCGTTTTCCAGCTGAAGATGCTGGTTCAGAAAAACGAGAAGCTCGTTCAGCATCATTAGAACTATCCAGTAGTATAATCGAAATGCTTCAAGGCGTTTTAGGATTAGAAGATGGTGAAGGACTGCCTGAAGATGTCGTGGCGGATATTTTAAGCAAGTATTCTTTTTTAGATCCAACCGATGTTCAAAAGTGGATGCGGCTTTCTTCAATATCGAAGATGATACGGGATGCTAAAGAATCTGATGAAGACGATGATGATGGATATGACTTTGGTGGCGGCGGTGGAAGCAGCTTTGGTGGAGACTTCGGTGCGAGTGGGGGTATAGGAGAAGTTCCTGCACCTGCTGCACCTGCTGGACCAGATGGGGGCGATTTAGATCTTCAAGACACTGGTGAAGTAGAGACTCTTCCAGAGTCAATGTCGACTGAAGAAAGAAGATATTATCTGCAAACTAAAAAGCTACTAAATGAAAAACTTAAAAAAGAGCAAAAGAAGCTTAAAGAAGCTAAACGAAGAAAAAGACTTCGTGAGATTAGTGAGAGATATAACGAATCTAAGAATGATATTTACTTTAGTTTCCTACGTGAAAATCACATGACGGAATGGGTAAAGCCTGGCAGCTCTCATGAGATAATGGTACCACCAATAAATGAAGGTCATGTCTTATATGAAACTTTTGCTGTGCTTAAAGACAAAAGTCCATCAACTTCAAGAACTTTACGAGAAGACGACACTCTTAGTTTGAAAGACCACTTAAATAATGTGAAGCCTTTGAACGAAAGTTTAGACGTTATGCTGTCAACACCACTTAAGGACATCACACAAGAAATAGAGGAAAGTTTGAATGAGGACAGCTAAGGAACACGACCGCCTTTGCGAAAATCAACAGCCTCGATTATTAGAAGCCGTTATTTCTGAATTTAGTATGTCTGGGATAACGCTGAATGCCGTTGACCGTGAAGGTGTAAGCCCAGCTAGATTTATCATGGCGACTTTGAAATATCCACAATATCTTTTTATTTTATACGAAGTATTTAGTGGGTCTGGAGAAAGCAAGCACGTTACTGTAGACGGAAGTCCGAGTCCTTTTTTAACGAAAGGTTACTCATCCTCTTTTAAGTTTTTAAATGTTGATAAAATAATGCCACAAGACTTTTTCACTTTGGCCTTTTCTCAGCAAGTTGCTATTCTTAACAGTGTTATAGATATATGTGATGTGACCGTATTTTGTGACGACCCATCTTTTTACTGGCAAGGCATGAGTGAAAAAAACTCAGAGTTTGGAAATGTTGACCCGGCCTTTAGTGGCACTCCAGGAACAGGGCTGTGGCAAGGAAGACATAGTGCGAGTGGCTATAAAGAAGGCCATCAACTTTGTAAACATCTTTATTCTGCAAGCCTTCACTTGAAAAAAGACTTGCCAGCCATCGTTAAATATCTTCATAGTCGACAGCCCGTCATAGCTCCCTAACTCCTTAGTTCTTTAGCTCCTTAGAAGTTCTAGAGCTTTTTCAACTATTTCTACATTTACTTTTTCATAAAGAGGCGTGTTTTTTAAGTGATGTTTTGCTTCTTTGAAAGTAATCAGATTTCCGAACTGAGATAAATATTCTTTAACTTCTTCCGGAGAAGCATAGTCCAATATAAAAAGCTCACTCGCAGCTTTTATATGAAGCAAGTGCTCCTCTTTTTTAGAATAAGAATAAACATTTTTTTCTTTCTCAGCATATTCTTTGGCTTTTTGCGAAATTAAGTCTTTATCAGACAAGACGGGGCCTGTATGATTTAGACATCTTTCTAATATCTCATTACAGGCTTTCCCATATTCTTGTAAATTATTTCGATTAGAGCTCAATAATTGAGCGACTCGTATTTTTAAATTTTTCATATTCGGCAATTTCTAACTTAAAAGGTCTCTTTTTTCTAAGTCTTTTAGAGTGAACATTTTTGGCTCACCAAGAGCTTGCTTCAATTTTTTAAGCCTTTCGTCGTCTTGCAACAATAGTGCTAGCTCTCGCTCTACAGCAAGAAGCCACAAATTGTTATCTGCATGTTCACGCTTAGAAATATTTAAGTCTAACTCTACTTCATCTAATGAAAACTCATCCAATGTTTCTGGGTGAAAGAATTCTTTAGTCTCTGCGAAGTAGAAAACGGAACACGGAAATCCTGGTGTACCATGAAACATTAAGAAAGTTTCTATTGTGAGGTCTTCCACTTGTCCATCTGTGTCCCATTGATAGCTTTTTTCAAAAGGAACTATTTTTTCATTCCGGCCATCATCTTCTATCACACCTTGTTCTGTAGTTTCACCTAGTTGGTATACGACCTTCACTTCAAAAGGCTCGATTTTGAAACCTTTTTGGTCTTCCGAGATGCCTTTTTTTCGAGCTAGCTTAAGCATGAGCTCATCTAAAAGATCTTTAATATCTTCCACTTTGTGTCTCCTCAATAATTAGTTCACCGTGGTGATAGGAAAAACAAAATCCCAGATCTTTAGTCTGGGGCAGGCTTCAATTGCTAACTAATTCTATATGAACGAACACAGATCTATAGGAACATTCCAAAGCCGCTTAGGAATGATACAAGATAACTTAAAACGAAAACTTATTGATGCCACCAGTTTATATTGGATAAGTAGTCCAGTTGATTGCATACGTCTTCGAGCGAGAAAAACGTTTGAGGGAGACGACGCCGGTTGGATTGTAGAAAAGTGCGACATAGTTTCTGCCGTTTTTCCACCTTTAGATGATGTACCTTATAGAAAAATTAAAGTTGATGAAAAGACGCGAAAATGGTCTCTTACTTCTCTTGTCTCCGCTTTTGAAGATGACGCGCAAGATGCTTTTTATACCCTACAAATTCCTTTCGAATATGACATAAATGTAGGTGATCTGCTTTTTAGAATCTTGATAGATGAAGCTCAGCAATATCCCATCATAATTCCAATACAAGTCCAAGAGATGTTAGGAACATTTGGCATGCACAAGATTATCCAGAATAAATGTAAGTGCACAATACCCACAGACACTTTTCCTCAAGAAATAGTTGATGCGATCCAAGAAATGGCGATAAGAAGACAAATAGTTAGATATTAGAACTTAGGCTAGTGAACTATCAAAGGAGATATAAATGAAAACTAAAAAAGAAAATTGGGTTGGAAAATGGAATTTGATCCTTCTCCCCTGGACCATACTTCAAAACCTTTTAGGTTTTTTTGTCTATCTTTTCTGTAAGATAGTTTGGTCTACCTCTGTCTGGGGACACGTCAAAGGTGTTAGGATTATCGAAGTTAATAGTACATCCTTTTCGGGTGTTTCTCTTGGTGGTTGGGTATTGCTGGGGAAATACTATATTGAAAAACGTGGAGAACCTATAACTCCAAAGCACGAGGTAGGACACTCAATTCAAAGTTTGATTTGGGGACCTCTGTACCTTTTTGTCATTGGACTCCCATCAATCACAATGAATATTCTAAGTATTTTTTCTTTCAAGAGATATCTCAAGGGGAAAGGTGATGGAACTTTTCAAAAAAATTACTATAAGAGATTTCCTGAGAACCAGGCCGATAAGTTCGGAGGAGTGACCAAAAGACCTGACTATGTTCTTCCAGCAAGAGACTGAAGCTAGGCTTCAGTCTTTAGCTGAGCTTAGATTCAACAGATTTGTCCAAAACGGACTTCACCATTTTAGAGTGCATCTTGCTTAATGGATTCCAGCCTAATATTAAAGAGGCTGGTTCGCACTCTTCATCATCTTCATCGAAGAAAAGAATCGCATATTCTGGTTGAAGTTTTCTAATGTTTCGAATATCTTTTTTAGATAGTGGAAGATTTGAAAATTCTTCTTTTGAGAATTGCAAATAGACTTTTTCAAAAGCGAGGGTGTCAAAATTCACCCGGATAATTTTGTTTTCTCCACTTAAATAGAGGCTTTTAATTTTCTTTTGATTCACATCATAGGACGCATAGTCGACTACACCTGGACTACAAGGTGATTTTTGGTCGCAAGATGGAACCGTATCTGAGAAAGAAGGGTCTCCTACAGAATTTACGAAAGGATAGAGCTCAAGAATTTTTCCAGTGAAGTCTAATTTCACGTAGCACAGTTTTCCAGAAGCTCTATTTTTTAGCATAATGTAGAATGTGTGAGGATTTGAGAAGTCTAAAGGAAAAGAAAATCGCAATTCGAGAACAAGAAAAGGCACGTCCCCGAAGTTTAGAATAGCAAAGTTTGGGCAGATGAGATCTAGCTCATTTTGAATTTTTTTTAAGTCCATTGAAAAATATTAACGAGAATTTAAAAAAGAATTAAGGCTATTTCCATTGTAGGCCCAGTTCACTCAAAGGATTTTTTCCTTTTTAAAGGTAATTTAGAATAGAAAAATTTCTCTAGAGAACTAAAAGAAAGCATTCTGGTTCAAAAAACTAACTACTATGCACATCAATCAACAACCAACGTATAAACACAGACTTTATGAAAGCTATAGTGATCCTGAAAAGGCGTTTACTGTCGTTTTAGAAATGCTTGAGACTATAGATGACTTAGGCTACGAAGGATACATAGTAGGTGGAGCTGTACGGGATATGATTTTAGATGTCCCTTGTGATGATTATGATATTGTAACCAACCTTCCATTTGAGAAAATGAAAAAGCTCGGAGACATTTCGGGGCGTATTAGCCGAGATGGAAACGACATTCTTTTTATTAAAAGAGACGGCCTTCTTATTGATGTTAAAAGAATCTCTCCAAAGAAAACATTTGAAGAAGAACTCCTTTCACGGGATCTCACAATAAATGCAATGAGCTGGTCTCCTCTTACGAATAAAATGATCGATCCTCTTGGAGGCGAAGAAGACACAAAAAATCATATATTGCACTTTACTGAAGAGAGCTTAAAAAAAGTGAGCTCTGGAAAAAGCTTTATATTAGTACTAAGACTTATCCGGTTTCATTCAACACTCAGTTTTTCAATAAGCGAAGAGTCTATAAAAGCCTTATATAATTTTTCCAAGAAATGTAAACGGAAGTCGATAACGAACGGTCGATTTAAAAATAATTACAAAAAGCTGCTAGAAGGTCAGAGTGCTAAGTCTGCTCTTTATTTACTTAAAAGTTTAGACTTGTATGACTTTTGTAAACAAAAATGGGACGAACTAAAGGACACGGGAGATGAATAGAATGAAACGTAAAACAATTTTGAGAGAAGACACACATAGTCTTCATATTGAAGATAGCCTTCTTATGGGTAGACCTCATATTAGAAGAATGAATACTTTTTTCAAAAAACTCTTTTCAATAGTTGACGGCTCTATCGGAATAAATGACTCCAACCCTGCTCCTACTATTAAGTGGGACGGAGCACCGGCTATCATGATGTTTTCTCACACTGAAAAGTTTGGAGGGCCAGGGGTTTCTACAAAGTCTCTTTTCAACGCTAATCCAAAAGTATATCTCACTGAGGCCGACATTGAAAATGATAACCGCGGAGAAGAGCTTTCTAATAAACTTAAGTGGTCACTCAAGCTCGCACAATCTCAGATAATTCCGAAAGATCAAATATGGCATGGAGACCTTCTTTGGGTTCGAGGAGACCAACAAAGTTATACCGAAAATGGTGAGTCATTCATATATGTGCAGCCAAACACTCTCGTTTATGCTGCACCTTCCGATTCGGATCTAGGTAAAAAAATTAAGAAATCTGACATAGGAATCGTTTTTCATACTAGGTATTTAGATAAAGATGGACGATGGGTTCAATCTAACGATATTTCAATATCTGAGCTCCAGAATATACCTTCATGGGCATTTGTGATTGATGCAAAAATTCCAAATTTAGCTGGAAAAGTGAGCCTCTCTCATGAAGAATCTGCTGAGCTTAAAAATATGATGAGCGAGCTCGAATCTATTAGTGAAGCTATTTTAGACTATGACGCGTATGACGATTTCATTAAAAATGAAAGCTTTATCAATTTTTATATTATGACTTTACAAAATAAAAAAGTTGATAATGATGAGGCCATTATTCCGGAAAAATTCTGTGATGACTTATACGCGTGGATAGACCAACAACTGACGAAAGACCGAGAAAAGGCCAGCACCTTAAAGACGGAAAGAGGTCGTTCTCGACGACTTGATGTAATCCAGACTACCGAGAATGAGCTCATCTCTCTGGTGAGAGAAAATGAAAATCTTTTATTCGACATAGCTAAAGGATTGTCTTTGGCTTCTGAAATAAAAAATATTCTGATAGATCAAATGGAAAAAGCTAATGAATGGGTCACTCGAGTTGAAACGAGGTCTAGTGGCTTTAAGAATACGAAAGGAGAAGGCTTTGTGATTAGTGACATAGATGGAAATTTTGTAAAAATGGTTGATAGATCAACTTTTAGCTATTTTAATAGAAGCCCAGACGTAATTAAAGGATGGGATAGCGATAAAAGAAAAAGACATTTCCGAGAGAGTTTAGAAGATGACCGCATTGATGATGAATTTGATCTACATGAAGAAGACAATGTAGCAGACTTTCTTGATGAGCTTAAGAATGATTCATTGTCTGAGCTAGGTGATGACTTAGGTGATGACTTAGGTGATGACTTAGGTGATGACTTAGAAGATGAGCTTAAGAATGATTCATTGTCTGAGTTAGCCGACATTGATGAAAAAACCAAAGACAAAAGAGAAGATTTGCAAAGATACTATGACTTTTTTAAAGACATTGGCTTTTTGGAAAAGCTTGAAGATACTTTATCCAGAAAGATCACTAAATTTAAAAATAATGTTATTCCTTCAAATGGGGAAGGGAAAGACTTTAGCTTAAAAGATGCCATGGGAAGAATAGACATGATGTCACCCCGTTTAAAAGATCCCATTTTTAAGCTAAATGGTTCTAGAGAGTTCTTTAGTATGTCTGGTAAAAGAATTGAATACATGTATTTAAATAAAATGATTGACCCGGGCCTTCAACTCATAGAAGAGCTTTGTGATTTCTTAGGATTTACACCTGGCCGAGAATCTTCAGAAGGAAAAATTCCTGGGCTCTCTTATAAGACAACTGGAACTAGAACTGAGAAGGTTCATACCTTTACCTTTACAGAAAACTTTAAGTCGATGAGTAAAGGAAACGCTTTTAAATTTAGATACTCTGGAGAACTTTTTTATAAAGCCGGCGGCGAAAAAAATAGAGGCGAGATGTTTGAAAACATATTAGCCATTTTATTAGCAGAGCTTTTTGATGCAGAGCTAAACGTTGAAGGACGCGGACCGACTAGCACACCCGGCTTTATAGGTCGCTCAAAGATTGAAGATCTTAAAAAGAGTTATTTCCCAGAAGCTTTAATGTTTATTGGCTTAAAAGCAGAAGAAGGAAATAAGTTTTTTTCTTCAGATGACTTAAAAAGAAATACGCAAACGGGATACTACGAGCTCACTTCATTATTTGAGTATAAAGTTAAGAAATTTTGTAAAGACGTGATAGTTAAAGAAATTGGTGAAGACGTTGTAAGTGTATCTCAAATAGGTGCCAATGAAACTAAAAGAGGTATTAAGTGGGACAGTGATGATCTTTTACCCCAGATAGATGGTCTAGAGATGAGTACGTCTTCTCCTTTAGGAAAATCATTACAAGAAGGAATTGCTGACCTGGCTTTTGAAACAGAATCTGGGAAAAAAGTTTATGCAAGTGTAAAATCAGGTTCAACTATTAACTTTGCAGGCTTTGGAATGGGTAAGCTATCCCTAGATGAAAAATTAAAAGAAAATAAGATTGAAGTCACAAATGCTGGAAGATTTTTTGGACACTTTTTTGGAAAAAATAAGGAGCTAGCTCAAGAAGTAGCGGCTGCCTACTTTGGAGAAATTAAACCTTTCAAAAGGCTCGTGCCTATAAAAAACTTACAGACTGGATACGTACAAGAATTTCTAGCAAGGTCTGTCGGAAATGGCCCCGATCTTTTCGTTATTCACTATCACGGTGGCTTCAGCACGAAACATATGACCAAAGATAATCTATCAAAATATTGCGAAAAATATTTTTCGCGTGATTCTTCCGTTTTAATTGACGTTAAGAAAAAAGGACATTGTGAAATTAAACTCTACACCCGAGAAGATGACAATCAGTATATACAAGAAGAGCCGCCAGGTGCACACTTAGGAAAAATTACTTTTGAGCTTAAAAGTGAAGGTGCCCGATTGGGTGTTAGATCTTCTAAAAACACGATAGTTAATGACATAATTAATGAAAGTTTTTTAAGAAAGCAACACTATCGCCGAAGACTTTCTGAAAACAAAAAGCAAAACTCGGCTGTAGTTTGTTTTGGAAGGTTTAATCCACCAACCATTGGTCACGTTAAGCTCATTAGACAAATGTGGGATCTTTCTCAAGAAATTTCTGCAGACTGTAAAGTATTTTTATCTAGCTCATACGATGGACTTTCTTCTAAAAGACGGGCAAAGTCCTTTCCTAGAAACCCTCTTGATCCAGAATTGAAAAAGTCTTATCTTATTGAAGCTCTCGAGAATAATGGTCTTTCTAATGTTGAAGTTAATGTCTTATATAAAAGCAACTTATATTCTATGCTGCACGATATCTATGAACAAGGCTATAATGAATGTTATTTGTTCGGTGGTGAAGATCGGGTAGCAGCATTTGAAGAGGCTATAAACTATAATGGAAGTAGCAAACTTCGTCCAGAACATTTCTACAACTTCGACATAATAGATATTATGGATGCTGGGAAACGAAACGAACTTAGTGATGATATAGAAGAAACGGCGTCCGCTTCATTAGTGAGAAAGCTCGTTATAGAAAATGACTTTGAGACTTTCAAAAAATATGTGGTTGGCTCTGAAGCTACTAAAGCAGAGCTATTTCAAGATCTAGAAGATGAGCTTCTTGGAAACGAATAGAGAGAGGACTAATCTGAGCGAAAAATCATATGAGAGAAGAAGCAGCTCTGATCCTGAATGGGCAGAACTAAAAAGAAAAGTGGATGCTAGAGATAAGAGATGTTGTCAATTTGAAAAATGTCTCTCTGCGAAAGAATTTTATATGCTAAAAAAAGGCACACCACTTAGTGTGGACAGGGCACATATCTTCTCGGCCGCTCATTTCCCTGATCTTATCTATGAGCCAAAAAATGTAATAACTTTAAAAAGATATATACACAGACGAATGGACGACTATGAAAGCCCTCTTAATGGAAGACCTTTAGGTGTTAATGAGCACTTTTATTGGTGGTACCGGATTCTAATGAAAAGACCTATTGAATATGACTCTAACGCAGACTACGAACTAGAACTAAGAAAAATCATCTGGCCAAAGGACATTATCTAACTAACTATTCATGGCAGGAATAGACTTAACAGCAGCTTCAATTAATGACGGTGTAGGGCAAATTACGGGGAGAATTGACTCTCTCCAACAGTCTAACACTTCTGGCTTAAAACAAGTTTCTGACGGTATTTCTCAAGTATCTAAAGAGCTTTTAAAAACGGAAGTTGATGGCCTTCCTCAATTTATTAAAGATATTCTTAGCCTAGTGTCTCAAACAACTGAAGGCTTAGAAGATATTAGAGATGCTCTTTTTATAGAACAACGCGATGAGAGCTCTTCTGGAGCAAATGTTCCAGGACAATCAGACTTTACAGACAAAGACTTATCAAAATTACCCGCGAAATATTCCGCAGGGAGCTTGTATATTGGATCCCAATTAAAAGAACTTTTTGGAGAAAAATCATTTTTATACCAAGCCGCCGGAAGCATAGGATTAGGCGTACATAAAATCTATAAGCTTCTAGAAGGCCACTTTGGTAAAGCGGATAAAATTAAACGAATCGGTGCGGATGCGGGGTCAGCTGTAGTTCCAAAACCTGCAGGTTTATCAGCACCTGAAAGCGCAACGGATAAAACGGACACAGATAAACTTAAAAAAATGAATCCTCTTTCCGAAATGCTTTCTTCAATAATTGATAAAATTACGGGTATTTTCTCAGGTTCTAAAATACAAAAGCAGATAGAAACCTCTAATAAAGTTCTTAAACCTTTTACCGAATTTACATCTTCACTAAGAAAAATTGTTAGCGATTTGATGTCTTTTTCTGTGCTGTTTACTGTCGTCGGGCTCATATCTAAGAAGGTTAGCTCACAAGTAGATAATATAAAAGGCCTCTTAATTAATCTTGTAAACATGATTAGAGATAAAGAATTAAATGTGACTAAGAAAGACATAAACAAGACGAAAAATGTAGTCGACTTTGTGTCAAGCCTCGCACCTATTTTTACATCTTTGCTCACGGCTATGAAAAGTGCACTTATTGCTGGAATGATTGCAGTACCAGCTTCAGTTGCGCTCATTATGACAATCCCATTTATGTGGGTGTCTAGTAAAGTTATGACATTTGCATCTAACATGTTTGGAGGAGACCGAGACTTTGAGGCGATCGCAGAAAACACCACGAACATGTCTTTATTTTTCCAAGGTCTTTTAAAAGCAGAATTAGCTGCAATAAGCGCAGGGCTATTAGCTATCCCGGCTGCAGTATCTTTGATTGCGGTGCTGGCTTTCATCTTTGTATATTCTAAACTTGGGAAATTTTTAGATGAGCCTTTTATAGAACAAATTAAAAATGTCAAAACGGCTTCAACACATATACTTATAACGATGGCTTCACTCGCACTAACCTTTTTTATAATGAGAACGATGCTAGATCCGAGACAAGTTGTAGGCCCAGCACTTCTCGCTCTCATAAGTGTTATAGCATTATTTGGTGTGTTCTGGGTTTTAGGCGAAGTAGCGGGTAAGCTAAGTAAAGGTCTAGGAAAACTTACGATAGCTTCTTTGCTCATATTTTCTTCGATGGCATTACTTTATTTTTCTCTCGTCTTTGTAGTTAAAATCTCAAAGTTTGTTAGTGAACACTTTAGCTTAAAAGGTGCAGGCTCTTCTATTTTGATTTTACTTGGCGTATTTGCCACCTTCGCTCTATTAGGTTTTGGGGCGTCTTATATTCTTCCATTTTTAGGGATCTTAGCAGCAGCTTCATTAGCAATTATGGCATCAACCTTAATGCTCTATGTATCACTTATATTTGTAGTCAAAATAGCCGACTTTGTGAAACAGCACTTTGTAGAAGGGGATTCTGCATCAGGGGCAGGAACTGCTTTTGGTGTTATACTTTTAGTCATGTTTGGATTTGCTGGTCTTGGAATAGCTTCATTATTAGCACTCCCGTTTATAGCATCTCTTCTTATTGTGTCAGCTTCTATTATGATAAGCTCTATCTTTCTATTCGCATCTCTCATTTTTGTTAACAAAATAGCAGACTTCGTTAAGACTAAAATGCTCTCGGATAAAGGCACCGGTGATATAGCAGGATCTCTTGGAGTTCTCGCAATTGTCATATCTGGATTTATTCCACTTGGAATCATTTCATTGTTTGCTTTAGCCGGCACTGCTAGCCTCATTGCTTTTTCAATATTAGCTGCTACATCTACTGCATTACTAGGCGCTGCTTTAGAAAATATTCAGAAAACGATTGAGCTTTCTGAAACACTAGACATGACATCAGTGAAGAATGTGATAAAATCTGTTGGAGACTTAGGACGAACAGCAAAGGAAAACTCAAAAGACCTAAAAAGTCTTAAGTCATTTGGAAAAGAAGTTAAAGGATTCTTAAAAAACATTTCTGGAATTTCGAGCGGGCTTTCAGAGTCGACTAAAGTTCTTTCTGAAAGTGAGTCTATTCGGACTTCAATTCAAAACAATATTGCTCAACCGTTGATAAATTTAGAAGGACCTAAAAAGGTTGTAGATGGCTTAACTTCAAGTGTTAAAAATCTTAATGAAGCTTTAACAGCTCTTTCAAAAGAAAATAAAGACACTTTACAGTCTATAGGACAAATTGGAAAAGACGGCGCCGCGGTACAAAATAAATCTCTTTTCGGCGTCGCACAAAGTTCAAAAAGATCGACCATTCAAATAGAACAAGATGAAAAAGTTAAAAAATTAGAAGAACTTTTAGCTAAGATCGAAAAAAATACGAAGTCTATTGATAATAAAACGGAGGCTTCTGCTCCGAAGAGCTGGTCGAGCATGATTAAAGGATTTTTTGGAGGATGAGGATAGATGGCAATAGCACCAATTAATTATTCGACTTTATACAATAACGCACGCCGTCAACCTGAAAACATTACACAGCCTCAGGACTTGACACATGCTAAACAGAAAGATTTAAAACTCTATCAATCAGACTCCGCAAGAGAAGACTTTAAGAAAAATGCCACAATTATCAATCCACTAAACGAGTCTCTTCAAAACCCGGACGGCATTGGGTATGATCAATCTGACCATGTATACGAATTTATAAATAAGTTTAAAATTTGTGAAATTGCAGTTGGATCTCTTGGAAAAAGAAGAAAGCTTTTAACTGATGATGCGTGGGGAAAATGGAGAAGCGGCGGGTCTAACCAAGCAAATATTGACGTGCACCCTAACGTTTTGTTGTTTCCATCTGAGAAATCTTTTCAATTTGGCTATAGTCATGAATATGCGAAAGCTTGGGAAAAACTATCTGGTGATGGAATGCTTAGTAAGTTTTCTCAGCTTGCTGAAGGCCTTCGTTCAGCTCAGGCAATATTTGGGACTGGCGGAGAATCTAATTCTCAAAGTTTTGGTGGAAAATTCGTTCCAATTTATAAAGAAGCGCCAGCATGGGAAAGATCTACACCATTGAAGCTGTCTTCAAGCTTAAAATTCGAATTCAAGTTTGGACAGGCTGGATTATTTTCTGGTGAGCATGAGGTTGTCAGGCCGATTCTAGCACTAGCTTCACTATTTGCTCCAGTCTCAGATGGAACAAAGGAGGCTTATGTGAGAGGACCAGCGCCTACAGCACCAACTTTTCTGATGAGCTTAATGGCTGCTGC